>UOFW01000239.1_pt1 | contig 12553 bp, 12 predicted proteins | sample 1989241 | NCBI WGS metagenome assembly UOFW01 (sample SAMEA4712195, study PRJEB27164) | hydrothermal vent metagenome | biome: marine basaltic hydrothermal vent biome; feature: marine hydrothermal vent; material: mineral | place: Pacific Ocean | collected 2011-06-14/2011-07-23 | depth 1719 m | reverse complement strand
GATAGACAAAAATAACATCATCAAGGTTCAAGGCAAGGATGGCGGCACAAACCGCATAGAATAAGACGGGAACTTCATACAGATTGGCCCAGTGCCGTGTTGCTTTTTGCATGTAGCTCGGCGGAGTGTCGTTATTATATTCCTTGAAATAGCTGGGTTTAAGGTCGCCGGAACTTAAGGCTTTCTTGCGGCTTGTGATCATTATGGATGAATAAAGCAAGGTGAAAATAGCCAATAGGCCCATAGGGAAAATAACGCTCATCTTTCGGCTCCTGCGGATAAATTATAAGTGAGCTTAGCAAAAAAAACCATAAAAGGGAAAAAAGATTGCTTTATGCATACTGAGGACTAACCTTAACCTCATAAAGAGAGTAAAATAATTTATGACTGATTTTACCTGCCAAAAGCATCTTTTTGATATTCCGCCTGATGTGACCTATCTGAATGCGGCTTATATGTCGCCCATATTGAAAGAGGCCGCCGCTCTTGGGCAACAGGCCGTGGCTGGGAAATTACAGCCTTGGACCATGGAATTGTCGAATTTCTTTGAGCCCCCCAGAAAAGCCACTGCCCTGATGGCTGACATGATCGGGGCGGCGCCGGATGATATTGCGGTGATTCCGTCGGTGTCATACGGCATGGCCATTGCGGTTAAAAATTTGAATATTTTAAAGGGTCAGAAAATTATTCTGCTGGCGGATCAATTTCCGTCCAATGTCTATCCCTGGCAGGAAATGGCCAAAATTTATCAGGCGGAAATAGTGACCATTGCGCGGCCACAAGGCGGCGACTGGACAACGCCCCTTTGTGCGGCCATAGATCAGGATACGGCCATTATTGCCTGTCCCCATGCCCATTGGACTGACGGCAGCCGGGTTGATCTGGTCAAGGTTGGGCAGGCGGCGCGGCGCGTTGGGGCGGCGCTGGTGCTTGACCTGACCCAGTCATTGGGCGTGATGCCTTTTTCAGTGAAGGATGTGGATCCGGACTTTATGATATCAGCCAGTTATAAATGGCTTCTTGGGCCGTATAGTTATGGCTTTATCTATGTAGCCCCGCGTCATCAGGGGGGCGTGCCGATCGAAGAAAACTGGATCGCCCGTAAAGGGGCCGAGGATTTCGCGCGGCTGGTGGATTATCAAGGGGAGTATGAAAGAGGCGCAGGCCGGTTTAGCGTCGGGGAACGCAGTAATTTTATGCTGACGCCCATCGCCGTCCATGCTTTGGCACGGCTTAATGAATGGGGGGCGGAAAATATTGCCAAATATCTGACCGGTCTGACAGATATGATTGCCGATCGGGCGCAGGTCATGGGCTTAAGAACAGCAGAAAAAGCCCACCGCTCGCCCCATCTGATCGGCCTTGGTTTTAAGGGCGCAATACCGGAGGGGCTTTCTGTTACGCTATCGGAACGAAATATTTTCGTCAGTGTCAGAGGAGACAATATTCGGATCGCGCCTCATGTCTATAATGATCAGGATGATGTGGAAAAGCTATTTTCTGCGCTAGAGGAATTTCGATGATCAGGGGATTATTTGGCAGGCGTGAAAAAGTGAATGTGGAAATAGAGCGCAAATTTCTTATCCTGTCACGCCCTGATGGAAAACCCCAGCGTATCCATAGGATACGGCAAGGTTATATCGCCCGCGAAGGCGGTAATATGGTGCGTATTCGCCAGCAGGATGACCGCTATATCCTGTGTGTAAAAACACCTGCTAAAGGCAGAGGTCGTTACGAAATCGAAACAAATATAAATACCGATGAGGCCAAGGTACTTTTTGCGGCCTGCGCCGAGAAACCCATCGAAAAAACCCGTGAGATTTATTCTATCGGAAATCATATTTGGGAAGTGGATATTTTTGAAGGCGCGAACAAGGGACTGATTGTTGCGGAGGTGGAACTATCGTCGGAACAGGAAAAAGTCACTTTGCCAGACTGGATTGGCCCCGAAGTCACCGGCTTCCAAAAATTCTATAATGCCAACCTATCCATAAGTCCCTTCAAAGGCTGGGGCGTGAGCTATGGGGATCTTGTTGTCCGAATGGGCGGCGCTTAAGAAATTTGAAGATTCGTCTCTATCACGGCGTTTTTTCTGTTGTTTTTACATCAGTTCATATAAATAAGAGCGATTGAAAATGGCCTGCCTGCCGCATCCTATGTATTAGGGGGGCAGGCATGTATTTAAAGAGGTTATTTATGTACGAAGTGATGCAAACCAGAATTTCTAAACTGGTTCACACAACAGCATTTGAAATATTTATCATTATTGTGATTGTTATTTCTGCGCTTGGCATTGGGGCAGAGACATTTGAGTTGTCCCCTGATTTCAGGGGTGTGATGGGGATATTCGATTATGGCATTTCAATATTTTTCCTGATTGAGATATCGTTCAGATTCCTGGCGGAGAAAAACAAGGGGCAGTTTTTCAAGTCAGGTTGGAATATTTTCGATTTAACCATCGTTCTGGTGAGCCTGATGCCGCTTGAATATTCACAGGTCGCCATTGTTGGCCGGTTAATTCGGGTGTTTCGCGTGCTGCGGCTGATCAGTGTGGTGCCGGAATTGCGTATTTTAATCGGTTCACTTTTTAAGGCTATGCCGCAGTTTGGCTATGTTATTCTGCTGATGTTCATCATTTTCTATATTTATGGCGCCATGGGAAATTTCCTGTTTCGGGATATTAATCCGGAATTATGGGGGAATATTTCCTTATGTATGTTGACATTATTCCGCATTATGACGCTGGAGGACTGGACGGATATTCTCTATGAAACCATGGAGGTTATGCCCTTTAGCTGGATATTTTATCTCTCGTTCATTTTTCTGACCACCTTTGTCTTTTTAAATATGGTGATTGGCATTATCGTCAGCGTCATGGAAGAAGAACGCATGAAACGCAATGAGGTGAGCCTGCTTGACCAGCAAAAGGATATGAAGAGCTTAATAACGGTCATAGAAGAGCTTAAGGCAGAAGTCGGTATTTTGAAAAATCAGATGAAGAAAAGCCCGACCTAAAAAACCTCAAGCGTGTTCTTGTGAATTATTCACCACTGCCGTCGCGGAATTTTTCGTGATGACGGATCACTTCTGTGATGATGAAATGGAGGAATTTTTCTGAAAAGTCGGGATCCAGCTTGGCCGTTTCGGATAGCGAACGCAGGCGATCAATCTGTCTTTGTTCCCGATCTTTATCCGCTGGGGACAGACCATATTTTGCTTTAAATTCACCGACACTCTTGGTGACTTTAAAACGTTCGGCCAAAATATGAATAAGAGCCGCATCAATATTATCAATGCTGTCCCGGAATGATGTCAGTATGTCATTCTGTTGATCTGGGGTCAATGCGTCTTTGTCGGTCATGATTTAAATGATTTCTTTCAATCGTGAGGTGAAGAGCTGGTTCAAAAGCCGTTGTTTTTGTACCAATAAAATCAATAGGGGGGTTAATATGGCAATCTCGAACCAGAAGAAATATATTGGTTGCCCGATAATGCAGGCGACGAAGATGGCAATGGTGCGATAATTGGCACACATGATGGACCATGTCCGAACGCCGGGGGCAAAAATCTCCCGGTATAATGCCCTGATATCATCCTCTTTTTCGGGGTTGTTCGCCAATGTTTCTTTCAATAATATGCGGAACTTTGAATCAATGCCGGATGTTCGGCGCTGCATCCTGACATAACCAATATGAAACTGGCTCATCAAAAATGCGAGCGGGGATTTCCCCTTAAGGTCAGCGATCATTTGTTTTATGTCTGGCGGGCCACTTGAATTTTTACCGTGTCCCCAGAAATCATATTCTCCGCGCTGTAATTCATAAGCACCGGATTGTATCGCGTGCAGCGCCCCGGCCAATAAAATAATATACCAGATTTCAGGGCTGGTTTGCGCGGATAGGATAAGGCCAAGCCCCACATAGACACTGATAAATGTCACATAATCACAAACCCCGTCAAGGACTTTACCAATTTCAGAATAGCTTTTGGTTAATCGGGCAAGTTGACCATCCGCGCCGTCCATAACATGCCACATAAACATACCAAAGAAGCCCGCCGCCGCCATATAGGGATTTTGATAGTGAAAATAGGCGAAACCCGCAAATATGCCAAAAAACATCCCACAGAGGGAAACCATGTTGGGGGTGACTTTATGGGCGGCAAATTTTGGTACGAGCCAGCCGCTTATGGGGTGAATGATATAAAGGTTGGTGAATTCTTCAATTTCATTGGTACGTTTTACGGAATCAGTCATAGGTTTTTTCTACAGGCTCTTGGTTTTACTGAAATTTTCAGCAAATTTTTCACTGTTCTTAATCATGATATTTTTGAGATGATACACAAGTCTTATCTGATGTACAAAGAAAGTTATTACAGCGTATGCGCAAATAAAGCCCAATGCCATAAACCATTGATTAAACAAGGCAAAAGGAAGAACTGCCCACATATGACAATTGCGCCCGCCCGCGATCAGCTGGAAGCGCTGATCGAATGACTCAAGGCTGAAAAGATAAATATTTGTCATGCGGCGAAAAAATTCGACCTGAATTTGATCGGCAATCTGAAATAAAACAAGGGTTGCGGCCATAATATAAGGGGCAATGCCAAACGGGTTATACAGCGCGGCGGCTATGGTGAAATACCAGCCATATTCAATCAATCTGGTCAGCAGATGTTCATAGCCCCCAAGACGTGATTGCAATATTTTTACTTGGGCCAGTTTGCCATCAACGCCGGCTAATATCCCTACAATATAGGCCCCTCCCAAAGCGGGCCACATATGGCCGTAAACAAAAAGAAACATCACATAAAATCCTAAAATACCGTTCAATATGGTGATTTGATTTGGGCTGATGGGGGTTTTACAGAGATATTTGACAATCAAATTTTCAATGGGCCGATGAATGAATTTTGCGGGCCAGTCTATCAGGCCTTTCTGGCTATGCTCAAGAAGGATACCTGTGGCTTTATCGCCATCTTCGCGCCGCGTGACGGGAAACCAGACCAGATCAACATCACGGCGTTGGGGGCTAAGATAAAGCGGAATTTCGGTGACCTTGGTGACGGCGCAGCCTTCGGTTCGCGCGATGGCTTTCAGGACGTTCGGCAGGCCTTCCAATGTATTGAGCTTACGGACGTTAGCGGATAAAGTCTGACTTGACAGCTTGGCAATGGAGCCAAAAAAACCGTCATCCTCACCCAGACGAAGCGGCAGCCCATTCGCGGTATGGGCGGATAGAAAATCACTATGCCCAATAAAGCTGATCACCGTTGAGGCAGGATGATTCAGGGTTTGATTAATGATCCTGTCATCTAAAAGGACGGCTTCTTCGATCAGGAGCCAGCTGTTCCCCTCATTATTATGCTCAAGAAGTCGCAGCGGCGCATCTTTGGTTGTATGAAGGAAAATTTTTTCGGGACGTGCGGTGCAGCTGAGGATTTCTTTCTCAAAATCCTGGGCGAACCAGTCGGTGACCACGTGCATTTCATCAACGTCGATGGCCTTCATCTGTTTCATTTGGCGGGCAAAGATGCTGAGGCCGCCTGCGGGAATCAAGTTTCGGGCCAATGTGCTGATGGCTTCGGATTCCTGGCCGGTAATCAGGAGTGCTTTTTTCATCATTTTATACAACTTTCGAGCTTTATAGATTCCCCCCTAATATGCCAACTATTTAAGGCAATAATTCGGCATAACGTCAATAAAGAAAGGTTATTTTGTCATTATGGCGACTTTTTTTATGATTTGCCATGCTTTATCCATATGTCGTTGCTGGGTTGCCGGTGCGCCGGTGACAAAGCGAATGGCGTATTTTCCGTTGATCCGTGTCTGGGTCAGATAAATTTCGCCCGTATCATTTATGGCCTCAAATATTCTTTCATTCAAGGCATCAAGTTTATTTTCGGCAAAGCCTTTCGGATGGTAACGAAAACAGAATAACGCCAGCGGATTTGGGGCGAGCAATTCAAAATCAGGTTCTTGCGTTATGATTTCTGCCAGCTGGCGGGTCATGTCAATATGCCGCCTGATGTGATCTTGCAGGCCTGAAATGCCGTATGATCGAAGGACAAACCAAAGCTTCAAGGCCCGAAAACGCCGCCCAAGCTGCGGCCCCCAATCCCGATAATTATTGACCTGATCGCCCTCTCGGGTTTTGAGATATTCCGGTAAAATTTCAAAAGTTTGTATCAGGGCGGCTTTGTCTTTGACATAAAAGGCCGAACAATCAAATTGGGTCAGTAGCCATTTATGAGGGTTGAAAACAAAGCTGTCCACATGCTCAATGCCTGTTATCATCCATCTGAATTCTGGCAGAATCAGAGCGCTTCCGGCCCAGGCCGCATCCACATGAAGCCAGACTCCGAATTTTTTGCAAATCTCCCCAATAGCCTGCAATGGATCAATGGCGGAAATACTGGTGCTGCCCAATGTTGCAATGACGCAGGTTGGTTTATGACCCGCGTCCAAATCCGCTTGAATGGCTTTCTCCAAGGCCTCCGGGATCATGGAAAAATTCTTATCAAGGGGAATTTTCCGCAAATTATCAGACCCAAGCCCGGCCATACGAATGCCTTTATCGGTTGAACTATGAACTTCGGCAGAGGCATAACAACAGTGAAGGCCGGCCTTGCTCAGGCCGCTATGGTTGGTCTTGAAATCATTAAGTTTTTCGCGCGCGATCAGAAAGGCAGACATCATGGCGGTGGAGGCCGTATCATGGATGACCCCGTGAAATTCTTTTGGCAGGCCAATGGCGCTCTTTAGCCAGTCCATGACCCGTTCTTCCAATTCTGTGGCCGCCGGAGACGTCTGCCAGCTCATACATTGGGCGGCCAGTGTGTTGGTCAGCATTTCGGCCAATATAGACGGCGGGCTGGCGTTGGCGGGAAAATAGGCCATAAAACCCGGATGTTGCCAATGGGTCATGCCGGGCATGATAATATCCTGAAAATCCTGAAATATATCATCCATATGTTCCGGGTTATCTGGGGCATGTTCGGGTAATTGGGCCAGTATTTCCCCCGGCGCTGCTTTGGATTTTACCGGATAGCTTTCGATATTCTCCATATAATCCGCCATCCAGTCGACAAATTTATGAGCATTTTTCCGGAAATCTTTCGGATCCATAATATATTCTTTCTAATCACTTATATGGCGCAGTTGTGATGAGGATTTTGTAAAATTATCGCATAAACATCTGATATAGAGTCAGGCAATGCCCATAAACTTTAGGTATATATGTTTGGTTTATGCCTCAGGTTTATAACTATTCTCAGGTCAGGCATATATTTTAAACTTACCAACTTCACAATTTATACAACAACATATGAGGTCTTAAAATGAATGTAAAATTAAAAACTATAGCCGCGCTGATAATGGTAAGTGCTTTATCAATTCCCGCAGTCGCATCCGGAAATAAATGTGCTGTCATCCAAAAATCTGGCCAAAAATCTGGCCAAAAACCTGGCCAGAAATCCAAATGGATGTCGAAAGACGCTATTACGCAATCCCTCACGTCGCAGGGCTATAAGGTTAAAAAAATTGAAAAGGAAGACGGCTGTTATGAAGCCTATGTCAAGAAAGACGGCAAAAAATATGAAATATATTTAAACCCAATCACTGGCGCTGTGGTGAAAACAGAAGAAAAATAAGATGCTTTAACCCCTGTTCTTTTTAAAGCAAATTTTAAATTTGGCGTATGGCTATTTAATAAGGTGACACAGGGCACTAGGGGCCGTGATGATATTCAATTTATATATAACTTTGTTGCTGCTTAGCTTAACGGGGTATATGGCCATCACAGATCGTTTCTGGGGAGAAGAGTGGGTCAAGGAAATTCATGAATTTTTCGCTAATTATCTTTTATTCAGTGTGGCTCTTCACGTGTCGGACATCATTTGGGTAAGCGTCAAATCAAAGGTGAATTTGATTTCTGCCATGTTTACTGGCATAAAGAAATTTCCTTCGGATAATCTGGATAATCATGGCTAACTTCTTTTCATTTTTACGCAGGCAAGGACGGTATGACACGTCTCAAAGACTAACTATCCTATGGATCGGAATGATATTATCATTGGGGGCGCTGTTTGATGAATTACTGTCGGATGTTTCTGTAAAATAAAAGCTGGCCTTAAGTCACAAGCTTTGCGCCCCGCAAGCCATCAAGATATTTGATAAGATCTTCTTCGCGCCTAAACCATTTTCGGCATTCCTTTTCCGCATTTTTGGGAAATCCCGGATATAATCTGAGTACATTTTCTCTTGAGGTTGCCGCTTCTTTTTCATTGCCAAGTTTGGCATAAAGAATAGCCTGCAAGGCATGAGGCCAGAACCAGTCCGGGGTTTCGATGAAACGAACCTGTTCAATAGCCTTATGATAATCGCCGCGAATATAATGATCATGACAGAGGGCAAAACGGCACCATCCGGGGTGCTGGGGGTTTAAGTCCATGGCCTTTTTGACCAGCGACAGGCCTTCGGCCAATTTGCCAAGCAGGCAGAGATATACCCCGCTGTCGGCAAGGATTGCGGGACTATTGGGCGCAATACTTAAGCCCATTTTGATATTATCTTCGAATTTTTCAATATCGCCCTTGTGAAAATTGATGATGGTCATGGCATACCAGGCGATGGAATATTTCGCGCTAAGCCCGATGGATTTTTCGGCATATTTACGCGCAAGTTCCAGCGGATCAGCGGTGCGAACATTAAAACTGAATCGATATTCATCAAGGGCAAGGAAAGCAAGCCCCGCCCAGGCATCCGGATAATTGGGGTCAATTTTAACCGCTTCTTCCAGACTATTCCGGGCCTTTAAATGGGTTTTTGGTGATAATTCGAATAGATAATCATGCAGCAGAAGCATGCTCTGGTAAGCTTCCATATATTCTGTGCTGCTGCGTTTCATATCAACGGCACTGCGGCGCATGACGGCGCCGTACGTATCGCCAATGGTGGCGGCCACATGGGCGGCAATCTCATCTTGAACATCAATCAGATTTTCAGGATTTAGTTTGCGGTCATAATTTTCAGACCATACCACGGCGGCGGTGGCGGCGTTGAGCAATTGGGCGGAAACCCGCAAATTCTCTCCCGCCGTGCGAATACTGCCTTCTAAAATATAATGGGCCTCCCATTCCTCGGCAAGCCGCCGGATGTCAATGGCCTTGCCCTTATATTGGGATGTGGTGCGGCGCGATATCACATATAATGACGGGCTGAGGGATAGATAATTGATGATTTCTTCGGTAATGCCATCGCAGAAAATTTCCTGTGATGCCGCGCCGCTGAGGTTTTCAAAAGGCAGGACGGCAATGGCCGGCCCGGTGGGCGGCGCGGCGGCGGCGGAAAATACGGGATCTTTTTTGAGCGGCGGCGAAGAAATATCGCTCAGCTCAATTTTGGGCGCATAATTTCCTTTGGGCAGCGAGATACTGATGGGCCGGGCAAAGCCTTCTCCCATATAATAATGTTCAAGAAGCCTTCTCAGCCTTCCGGCCTCGACGCGAACGATGGCATCGGCTTGGGGATCGAAAGTCTCATCCTTGTCAAAAACTTCAAGCCCGAGGCTATAGCCCTTGATCAGATGGCTGCGGCCTGCAAGATATTCTTTCACCACATAGCTTAAAAACCGGTGAATACGGTTCTTGTTTTTGAATGTTTCACTCGCCAGAATATGATTAAGCTGCGCTAAAATCTTTTCCGGCGAAAGAGAAATATCTGATGGCATGAATGGTTTCTAACTCAATTATCATTATAGATACCATTATATGAATAATTATAGTGAGAATTAAAGGCCCATTTCGTTTTTTTCACCTCTCAGGATATTATTCCGCTTAAAGGGCTGATATTTGAACTATTGCTAAATAATTTTGCCTCAATGATATCCGAACTGATCTGCAGATGATCCCGAAGTATTCCTTTAAAAAGGGCGCGGATGTCCATGGTGGGGTAAAGATCCCTTTCCTGATATAGGTTTGCGGTTTTAAGGCCGGGCCAATCTGTAAGAACCCGTCCGCCCGCTATCGCGCCGCCGCAGAGAAAGGCAACGCCTGCGGTGCCGTGATCGGTGCCGCCGTTACCATTGGGGCGCACCGTACGGCCAAATTCTGTGACGACCGCGATTGCCGTTTGTTTCCAGATAGGGCCGAGCTTTTCCTTGAATAGGCCAAGGCTGTCATCAAGGTCTTTCAGGGTATAGGCAAGCGATCCGTTGACGGTGCCCTGGCGCACATGTGTATCCCAGCCAAAAGCTTCCAGAACAGCAATATTGAGGCTTTGATTGGTTTTTAAAAATTGCGCGGCATGATTGGCGGATATGGAAAGTTTTTGGCGCAGCCCTCTGTTTTTACCTTTCATCATGGCGGATGCGGCAATTCTGTCGGCCATGACGGCTTGTTCAAGGCTTTGAAATAGCGTGTCATCATTCTGGTAAAGATATTTCAATCTTGCGATGAGGTCATCATCTATGCCCGGAAGGCGGGATGGCGCCCAGCTTGTGCTATTCTGACTGCCGCGCAGGATGAGGGGGACGCCATTTGATAGGGCGATGGCATTTTGACTTATATTTTCTGTCGCGGATAGTAACCGGCCCAGCCATCCGGTCTGCCCTGTAAGGGGTGCCGCCTGACCATTTTCCAGCACATCCTGCCCATCAAAGTGCGATCGGTCCCGGTATGGGCTGGCAACGGCGTGAATGATATTCGCATCGCCTGACTGATACATATGATGCAGATTTTTTAGCGCGGGATTGAGGGAAAACAGCCCGTCTAATTTTAGGGTTTCATGGGCGGAAAAGGCAAGCTCGCCTCTTTGGGAGGCATAATCTGGATCACCAATGGCCGGTACGGCGGCCAAGCCGTCGAGCGCGCCGCGCAGAATGATCAAGATGAATTTTCGATCTTGTGCGCCGGCGGTTGCGGCAAAACTTAACGCCGGCAAAAATGGCGCGGCTAAACTCGCGGCGGCGATATTTTTAATGAGACGGCGGCGCGTAACCATATTTATCTCCTTTGAAACTCGGGGCTTGCCAATAGAAGGGTTATGGCCTGGCCTGCGCTATCGGCTCGTTTGATAGCGGAATATGTTTGTCGGCTGAGGTTCTGTCCCAGAATATTTTGGGCCAAATCCAAAGGTGACTGGGTGAGCTGACTTCTGTCCGCCACGGCCTGCGCCCATTCGATGCGCTTTAAGAGCAGGTCAGGCCCTGACCAATATTCGTCTTCATGGGGCCAGCCCGCAGGTGAGGGAGCCTCGAATGTTCTTTGGCCCATTTCATAAAGGCTTTCGACAATTTCTTTAGGGGTAAAGCGATCTACTTTCAAACCCCGCAAGGCTGAGATGACGAATTCTTCTGATGTTTTCATATTGCCGGGATTTGGCTGCCAACCCTCGGGCAGGGAAATAAGTTTTTTTATAACCTTGCCCAAATGACCGTCGGATCTGATAAATTCTTGCGCCAGAATAGTGATAACCTGTTCTGGCGGATTATCGGAAATAAAATGGCGGGCCAGTTTGCGCGCGATGAAATGGGCCGTAGAGGGATGACGCGCCAAATCCTTTAGTGCGGCAATGCCTTGTTTAAGACCATTGGCGGCATATTCTTTACCTAATATTTTGTGGCTGCCCGGTTCATGCAAGCGGTCAATGAAGCGGAATTCACCGATTTTGCCATTCTTATGCCGGGGCAATGAAATAGTCCAGCCAGTGAGTATCTTGGCCAAGGCGATCACATCAGCCTGTTGATAGTTTCCCTTCACGCCGAGGGTATGCAGTTCCAGTATTTCCCGTGCAAAATTTTCATTGAGGCCTTTGTCTCTACGCCGCCCACTCAACGAATTCGGCCCGATAGACTGGAAATTATCCAGATAGACCAGCATGGCGGGATGAGATGTCGCGGCAAGGAGTAAATCTTCGAATTTACCAAAAATATTGGGGCGGATAGCTTCTCTTTCAAAGGCACCAACCAAAGGGCGAACGATATTTTTTTTGGCCGATACGGTAAAATGATTGGCCCAAAAACGCGTGAGTCTTTCTTGCAGGGGATATTCTGTGGTTAAAGCTGTGGTGGTGCGCACGTGAATTTCGTTTAAGAAATTTTCCCGGAAAACCAGCTGAATTTTTTTGACCTCGCGGTCATTATTGTTTTTTTTAGCCTGAGTTCTTGCATCGCGGAGCTTCAGGAACTCTTCGGTAAGCGCCGTGCTGGCTTTCATGGATTTGAGCTGCCGGGACATATGGGGCTTGGCTGAGATTTGTTGATTAAGCCATCCCATGGGGTTGGGGCTTATTGTTTTCAACTCGTCCGGTCTGGCTCCCATACCAAAACGATTTGCCGCTATATATGCAGGATATTTCATGACATCATTCCGTATTTCTTTTATCGATCTTAATATAATACGTCAGAATGCGCCATGTCCAGCGCAGTTTTTTTACGCCTCAGTCATGGAGCGATTGATGATCATGCGCTGAATGTCTGAGGTGCCTTCGTAAATTTGACAGACGCGGACATCGCGGTATATTCGCTCCAGCGGGAAATCTTTTAAGTAACCATAG
>UOFW01000207.1_pt1 | contig 12742 bp, 9 predicted proteins | sample 1989241 | NCBI WGS metagenome assembly UOFW01 (sample SAMEA4712195, study PRJEB27164) | hydrothermal vent metagenome | biome: marine basaltic hydrothermal vent biome; feature: marine hydrothermal vent; material: mineral | place: Pacific Ocean | collected 2011-06-14/2011-07-23 | depth 1719 m | reverse complement strand
TTTTCATCGGTAATATTGTTGACATAAGCCACAACTTCCCAGTTTTCCATCACAATACCCGCACTGACATTCATCGTTTGATAACCGTCAAGTTCAAGATCAAGTGACGTTACATCAGTACCGGATGCGCCGCCAAATGGCAGCCCGGATACAAAGTCACCCGCACCTGATTCTTGATCAGAAGGCTGGGTAAAGATGCTGCCGCGATGTTGGAATGTGGTTGAAATATATCCTTCGGTGTTATCCCCAAAGGCATCAATCGGGAAATTATATGTTGCCGTGATTCCAATATTTAATTTCGGCACGGATGGCAGGCGGTTTCCATCACGAACGCCGCCGAGAACATCCCCATTACTATCCAATACTGTTGAACCAAATTCAGATTCAATGACGCTACCGGCAAAGGACAGGTCAAGCCCTTCGATGGGGCGGGCTTTTAATTCAAACTCAATTCCCTGCGTATGGGCATCCGGCACATTAAAGGAAATCCGCGAAGAACAAGACCCAGCATCAAGCGTTACCTGAAGATTTGAAATTTTGGTATAGAAAGCTGCCATATTCAGGGTTACGTTACCGGTATTGATTTTAACACCTGCCTCATAATTCCATAAAGTCTCATCATTATAATCCTGAAAACCACCGAAGATCGCAAGATCATTTGCATTACACAGGGCCGTATTCAAAGGATCATTAACGCCGCCAAGGCGGAAACCTTTGGAAATTTGCGCATTGATGGTGACGTCGTCATTAACATCATAAGTGGCTAGAACGCGCGGGGTAAAGCCATTGGATTCAGTTTTATCAATTTGATTCACAACACCATTGCCGAAAAGACCAACCTGCGTCACGCTACGCTCTTCGTTATAATCATAATAACGGCCACCCGCGGTCAGTTGGAGATCATCCGAAATATCATAGCTTGCCTCAGCAAAAACAGCCGTTTGTTTCAAGGTGTAAGGCAACTCAGAATAAAAGGGTGAGTCAGCAGGGGCAACACCCAGACCAACAGCCGCCGATGTTCCCGCACCCAATACGGCGTCCGTTACGGCGTCATACCCCGGGGTCGGCAAGGATTGCCTGTAAAAACGGTCGGTATTGGAATAAAAAACACCGCCCACCCACTGAAAGGGGCCATCACCGTTTGAACTTAAGCGCAATTCCTGAGTGAATTGCTCAACTTTCGTGGTATCGCGCAAATTGGACGGAAACAGAACCGCATTATCGGGGTAGCCAAGGTCTACAGAGACGCTGCCGGTTAAGGCACTGGCATCTCGGCTGACCAGAATATCACGGTCCGTATAGCTGGTCACAGATGTCAAATCAACACCATCAAAACTGGCCTCGACCGTCATATCGGCGATCAATGTTTCGTCTTTGAATGATTCTCTCAGGAGCAGGAATTGTTGCCGCGGGCCAAGCTGTACCGCAGGACGCGTTGTCGTATAGGGGTTAGCATAGAGATTAAAGACTTCCTGACGGTTATTGCCGTCTGTGCTGACTTCCTGATATATCACCCGAGGGGTTATGGTAATATTCTCTGTTGCTTGGAATAACGCCGTAATCCGGCCACCGGTGCGGGAACCACTATTAACATTTTCATCAATAGTTCCGCCTTCGCGGAGCGCATCAATAAAACCGCCGTATTCCGTGTGATAACCGACAATGCGAATGGCGGCCTTATCTTCAGCAATCGGCATATTCAGCATAGCTTTAATATGCCCGCCAACGCCGCCGCCATCAATGGCGTTAAGATTGCCTTCGACGCTACCTTCGAAACCTTCGGTATGTGGCTTATTGGTAATGTAACGAATGGTGCCGCCAATGGAGCCTGATCCAAAAAGCGTGCCCTGAGGCCCCCGAAGAACTTCAACACGGTTCAAGTCATACAAGTCAATATCAGGCGTGAAGAGTGACAAGGAAATAACGGATTCATCCAGATAAATACCAACCTGTTCTTTCACACCCGGTTGATCGCGAACGATCTGACCGGCGGATACGCCGCGAATGGCAACCTGACTTTGGCCGGGGCCCAGATTTTGAATCATCAAGCCTGCAACATTACGTGCGAGATCTTCGAGGCTGGTGGCGCCAGAGCGCTGAATATCGACCTGTGTCTGTGCATTAATCGAAAAAGGCACATCTTTAATGGTTGATGATCTTTTCGTGGCCGTCACGAGGATTTCTTCAAACACCATCTTGTCATCTGCGGCTTCTTGCGCAAATGCGGTGCCAGACAAAAGGATACTTGTGCCAATTGCTGTTCCGGCAAGCGTCATTACTTTTCGTGATAATTTCATATTCTTACTCCTCCATTGTTATATATTTTTTGGAATTTTATGTTTGAGATATAGAATGCGTCAAACAAGTCACTTTTATACAAAGTAATAAATTATTTCTACATAATTCGAATATTTGCACCGTTTTTTCTGCGACATAAAACAAGGCAAACAAAAAACAACTTAAGGCAATGCTAATGATAACATATAACACCAAATAAATCCATTACTGCATTTCTTATATTTACGTTTGAATTAAGGCTTCTTTTTGACGGCGGGTTAGTTTTTTAATGAAGAATTCCCGTTTTGACGCGCTACTTCTACCTTCATGAGGCTCCGTATAGATAAGCTCAACCGGCCCGCGCCCACGGGTATATTTGGCCCCGGTTCCGGCATTATGATCGCTGATACGTTTATCCAGATCATTGGTAATGCCTGTGTAATAGCTGTCATCGCGGCATTTCAGAATATAAACCACCCATTTGCGCATAATGTCTCTTTCAGATTGGTGAGAATAGACAGGCTATTTTTCCAAAGCCGTCTCTAATGAAGAAACGACACAGCTCATGAATTTTCGAATAGGATAGGTCTGGTTTCTATGCTGCGAAAATACTGCCGTAATGGGTAATGTGGGGTTTCCGGGCAATTTAAATATCTGCATATTCGGATTACGTTCCGAATGTTTTAAATTATAAATCGCCAATGCATCCAAAATGCCTGCGCCCAAGCCATTATGAACCAATGCCGCCGCCATATGATGATCGTGAACCCGGATAAAACTTGCGGGCGAGACATCCGCCTTTAACAATAAAAATCTGGCGATTTTCCCTAATGGTTCATTTTCATACAGATCAATATACGGCAAATCAGACAGAAGGCTCAAATCAAGCTGATGATCAGAAGAAAGCTGATGATCCAATTCCGCCAATATTGTTTTAGGGATAACGCCATAAACCGGAATATCCATCAAGGGTTTTGCCCTTAAACCAGAATTCTCTTCCAACCCAAAAGTAAGGCCCAAATGATACGACTGGGGCCTATCATCAAAATTTGCCAATATTGCCGGGGAATGTTCAGAGGATATATCAAAAGTAAATCGCTGATGAAGTTTTTGGAAATTTGTAATGGCCTCTGGCAATATGCGCTGGCTCAAGGCGGGTGTTGCGGCTATTCTGATATGGTCGGCAGACCCCTCCCGCAGGCGGTCACACAGACTATCAACCGCCAGCAAAGACTCGTGAGCCCGGTCAACCTCATCAAATAAAATGCGCGCCTCGGCCGTTGGAACCAACCTGCCACGCGAACGGTCAAACAGCGCAAAACCAAGTTCAGCCTCCATATGTTGCAGGGAAGACGTCACCGACGGCTGGGAAACACGAAGATTTTGCGCCGCCCGGGTTACGGTACCATAAGTCATGACCGCATGAAAAATTTCTATTTGACGGTACCGCATGAAGTTCTCCTTAAAAGTTTCCCCAAAGAATATAAGTTGAAGTTATACTAAAGGCAATATTTCTAATTTACATTATACAAATAATTGCTCAATAATCTGTTCATTAAAAAAAATTGGAGACAACAAATGGGACAAGTATTTTACCGCGCCCCCAAACATCAATATCCTACTGTCGTTAAGGCAGAAGGCGTGTATTTATATGACGAAGACGGCAAACAATATCTGGATGCCAGCGGCGGCGCCGCCGTATCATGCTTAGGCCATGGGAATGAATATGTTATCGAGGCCATAAAATCACAGCTTGATACTGTGGCCTATGCCCATACGGCTTTTTTCACCAATACCCCGCAAGAAGAATTGGCCGGCAGGCTTGCTGCGCATTTTGGGACATATAACGCCAAAGTATATTTTTTGTCCGGCGGTTCAGAAGCAAATGAAACCGCCATAAAGCTGGCCCGGCAATATTGGGTCGCCTGCGGGCGCTATCAGAAAAGCGTCATTATCAGCAGAGATCAGAGCTATCACGGCAACACACTCGCGACCCTGTCCATGAGCGGCAATCCGTCCAGAAAGCGCGCATTCAAACCCATGCTGCATGATTGGCCCAAGGCCTTACCCTGCCACGCCTATCGCTATCAACGGGCCGATGAAAGCACGGCGAAATATAGCGAAAGATGCGCCTTATCACTGGAAGCAGAGATTCTGAAGGTCGGCGCAGAAAATGTTGCAGCCTTCATCGCAGAGCCAATTGTAGGGGCCACTATAGGCTGCGTAGCGGCAACAGCGGGCTATTTCAAAAAGATCAGAGAAATTTGTGACAGATATGATATTTTACTGATCCTTGATGAGGTCATGTGCGGGGCGGGCAGATCCGGCAGCTATTTTGCTTTTGAGCAAGAGAATATCCTGCCCGATATTGTCACATTGGCAAAAGGGCTTGGCGGCGGGTATCAACCCTTAGCAGCTGTTATTTGCAAAGCTAACATTCATGATCATATCGTTAAACAATGTGGCTCTTTTGAACATGGGCACACCTATATCGGTCATGCCGCCGCCTGCGCTGCCGGCCTCGCCGTTATGGATGTCATCGAAAACGAAAAACTTTTAAGCAAGGTACAGCATACGGGCAAGACATTAATGTCACACTTAAAAAGCAGCTTTCAATCGCACCCCAATATAGGGGATATTCGGGGGAGAGGTTTATTCATAGCCCTAGAGTTCACGCTGGATAAAGACCATAAAAAGCCCCCGGGAATTGCGCTTGATCTCCCTAAAAAGTTAAAAAACAGCGCCATGAAAAATGGCCTGATATGTTACCCCGGCGGCGGCACAGCCGATGGCATAAACGGCGCACATATATTGCTCGCGCCGCCTTTTATCTATGAAGATAGCCATGTCAGTGAATTGATTGAAAAATTACAACGCATCATAGAAGAACAGACATTTGCGTAATGGTTGGTGCATAATGGTTGGTGCATAATGGTTGGGGTGGCAGGATTCGAACCTGCGCATGACGGGATCAAAACCCGTTGCCTTACCGCTTGGCTACACCCCATCAAAGATATCAATATCATGAAGATGCCGCGAACATAAGCAGATTTCTTGAAACTTGCAATGATGATTTTACAAAAAAAACTTTTTTTTATATTAACGCCAGATTTTAAGTATTTGACAAGGCTACTGCGCTAGAAGATAACTCGTAAAATACAAAACTAAAATTGAGGAATTTTAATGGCCATAGTTGTAACAGGTGCCGCCGGCTTTATCGGTTTTAATGTCTCCAGACTTCTGCTGGAACGCGGAGAAGAGGTTATTGGCATTGATAATATCAATGATTATTATTCCATTGAATTGAAAAATAACCGGCTGGCTGAAATAAAAAACAATCCGGCTTTTACTTTTTTAAAATTGGATTTTTCGGATTTTGACGCCTTAAAATCGGCTCTTGATCAACATGATGTCACGAAAATAATTCACTTGGGCGCGCAGGCCGGGGTCAGATACTCTCTGACCAATCCTTTTGTTTATGCCCAGTCAAACCTGATCGGGCATTTGAATATTATGGAATATGCCCGCCATAAAAAAGGCTTTGAGCATTTGGTTTATGCCTCATCCTCCTCTGTTTATGGCGGCAATAAAAATATGCCTTTTTCCACAGATGACAGGGTTGATAATCCGGTATCCCTATATGCTGCCACGAAAAAAGCCGATGAATTGATGAGCCAAAGCTATGCCCATTTATACCGCATGCCGCAAACCGGCCTGCGGTTCTTCACTGTATATGGCCCGTGGGGCCGACCCGACATGGCCATGTGGATCTTCACCGAGAAAATATTGGCCGGCAAACCAATCCCGGTCTTTAATCACGGGGATATGCTGCGGGATTTTACCTTCATTGATGATATTGTTGATGGCATTGTCCGTTGCCTTGACAATCCGCCAAAAGATGATGGCACCATGCATACCATTGGCTCCAATGCGCCCCACCGCGTTTATAATATTGGCAACAACAACACGGTAAAGCTGCTGGATATGATCAAGGTTCTGGAAGATTGTCTGGGCCAAAAGGCTGAAATGAATCTGCTGCCCATCCAACCGGGGGATGTAAAGGAAACAGCCGCCGACATTTCCGCAATCCAGAATGACCTCGGGTTCGAGCCTAAAACCAAAATCGAAGAAGGCATCCCTAAATTTATCCATTGGTATAAACAATATCATAAAATTAATTAAAGGGGGTATTCTTCTTGGCTTGGGATGATCTGATTTCCAAAATAATCTGGCTCCTGCTACAGCCCAGTAATTTATTTTTGATTTTATTTCTTATTGGCCTGATCCTTGTCTGGAGAAATCACCGAAGATCAGGTCTTTCATTTCTTACAGTCTGTGCGATCTTTTATAGTATGGTCATGTTCGGGCCATTGACAAGCTGGCTTATGGCCCCCTTGGAAAAACGTTTCTCAAGTTATACCAACCATATAAGCGATGCCCCCTATAGTGGTATTATCATCCTCGCAGGGGCAGAGCGGTTAAAATTAAGTACAACGCACAATCAGGTTACATTAAGCGGAGCGGCAGAACGGCTTATCGAGGCCGCAAAATTGGCGCGCCAATTCCCTGACCTTTCTATTGTATATAGCGGCGGCGGCCAGATTAAAAATATGCTCTCTGAAAGTGAAATTGCCCGAAAATATTTCATTGAAGCCGGAATTGACCTAAGCCGCATAAGATTTGAGGATCAATCCTATAATACCTATACCAATGCGCTGGAAACAAAAAAACATATTCAGCACCACGAAACCGATAAATGGCTATTAGTAACGTCAGCCTTCCATATGCCACGCGCAGTCGGCGCCTATAGAAGCGCCCAAATTAATATACAACCTTATCCTGTCGACTATAGAACTTACCTAAAGGCGTCATTGATTAATAAACCAGATGCTGGACAGAGTTTATATCAATTGGATTTTGCCGTGCATGAATGGGTCGGACTTCTGGCTTATTATATGAGCGGGCGCAATGAAGAATTCTTCCCCGCGCCTAAAGATTAACGCAGCAAGTTTCTGAAAATGGCCGGCAAGGCTGCTGACAAATTATCAATATGGGGGATGATTACGCCGCCGCCCGGCCCAAAAAGATACGGAAAATAATCCCGCGCCTTCTCATCTATGGTAACCCCAAAGACAGCAACCCCTTGTTTGCGCGCTTCCCTGATGGCCATTCTGGTGTCTTCTATGCCGTAGCGACCTTCGTAATGATCCATATCATTTGGCTTGCCATCACTGAGCAAAAGCAAGAGCCGGTGGTGGTTTGGTCGCTCTGACAACTGCTTCGCCACATGACGTATGGCCGCCCCCATGCGGGTATAATAGCCGGGCTTCAGGGCTGAAATCCGGTTCTGCACTTTGACCGACATTTCTTCATCAAATTCCTTTAGGCACTCCACACTTATATTGTGACGCTTGCGAGAGGAAAAGCAATATATGGCATTGTCATCACCGCTGGCCTTTAAACCCAAAGCCAGGGTCATCAAGGCCTCTTTTTCCACATCCAATATGCGCCGTCCATCCAGCCAGGCATCAGTCGATAACGACACATCAGCCAGAATAGCCGCCGCAAGGTCACGGGTCTGATTACGATAGTCGATATAGATTTGATCGCTACCCTCGCCCATGGCCTGCAAATCACAGCTTGACCGGATCATGGCATCAATGTCCAGTTCCTTACCATCCTGTTGCCGATGAACGCGCTCTCTTCTGGGGCGCAAAGCCTCAAACTGACGCTGAATACGCCTTATGCGCCGCCGCGTGGCATCATCCGGTTGCCAAATGTCTCTATCTGCTTCATCGGCTTCCTTTGCGCGCGCGGCAAAAACGGCGCAGAAATTCTGGCGGTAACCCTGCAAGCGAAAATCCCATTCAGGATAGAGATGCTCCGACACCAAGGGGGCTATATCAATACCCTGACCAGCCACAGACATATCGAGTTTAATCGTCGAGGCCACTGTCTTCTTGTTCCGGGTCAGGGACATTTCATCCAAATCATCTGCCGCAGATTGAACATCCTCATCCTCCTCGTCATCAATTCCGCGGTTAACATTGACCATTTCCGCAATTGATATCACCTTCTCAGAACGGTTCAGGGCGAGCGGGTCTTGCTTGTCAACCTGATCATTCTCTTCCCTGACCCCTGCATGTTTTCGGCCATCACGCAGATCCTTGAAGATATTTTTCCCGCTTTCATCTTCGTCCGTATATTCTGTCGGGTCGATTATATTTCGATACTTGATGTCCACTTGCCCCCATAGCGGGACAGAAAGAAAACCCTTATATTTTCGGGGAATCCTTGGGAAATCCGGCAATTGTTCATCGCGCAAGATCATTTGAAAAAGAGTGACGGCTTCCGCATGTGCCGGCCCGCGGTTAAAAAGCGCATCACAAATCAGATTTTCCAGCCGCGCCTCATATATTGGCAATTTTCGAACGGGGCGAATGTCTCTCAATGCTTCACATAACGCCTCATATTTTTTACCAAGTCCAGGGTATTTTTCTATGATAAATTCGCTTGTCTGCCAAGCATGCGCAATGAAAATCAAGTCAGCATGCAGAGCATTTCTAGGCGCGATAGCGGGCATGTCCCGCGCATGGGCCAAAAAGGCCGACAGCCAAAAATACAAGGATCTGTTCAGATGTCTTTCCGGGAAATAATCAATGACATTTGGTAAGAGCAGGCTGTCATTATCCCGCTTTGCCATGGGCAGCCTCTCATGATCCATACCAAGGCGCATGCGCCATGACAGGCGATGACTTTGTGACGTCTCGCTAACACTTGAGACATCAATACCCGGATCCCCGCCAATGGCGCGGAAAAAGATGCTGATCATATCCTTAATATCATCCAGATGCACCGCAGCGTCACCGTGATGGGGATAGCTGGATTGACCATGAACCAGCATATGCCATTTCTTGCCGACCATTTCCTCTGGTTCAAATAAATCAAACATGATTTGCCCTTATCATCCAAAAGTGGCCTGCACCACCTCCATTAATCCTTCTTTGGCGCTGTTATCATCACTTAACGGTTCAATTAATGTGGCCTCTGCGGCTTCCAATGGGGAAATTCCTGCCATGATCAGGGTCGCGCAATAGACCAGAAGCCGTGTTGAGGCCCCCTCTTCCAGATCAAGGTCTTTTAAATTACGGATACTGCGGGCCAGATTAACCAATGGCACGCACCGCGCCCGATCAAGGTCCGTTTCCTTGCAGATAATATCTACTTCCTGCTGGGCCTTTGGATAATCAAAATGAAGACCAATGAAGCGTTGCCGGGTACTGGGCTTTAGGGATTTAAGAATATTCTGATAGCCTGGATTATAAGATATCACCATCATAAAGTCATCGGGCGCTTCGAGCAGCTCGCCGGTGCGCTCCAGCGGCAAAAAACGCCGGTCATCAGTTAAAGGATGCAAAACAACCGTCACATCCTTTCGCGCTTCAACCACTTCATCAAGGTAGCATATGCCGCCGTTTCGTACGGTTTGAGTCAACGGCCCATCAATCCAATGAGTCTCGCCGCCCTTCAAAAGATAGCGGCCCGTCAGATCCGCAGCTGTCAAATCATCATGACAGGCAACCGTATTTAACGTCAGCCCAAGCCGCGCCGCCATATGTGCCACAAACCGCGTTTTGCCGCAGCCAGTTGGTCCTTTTAGCATTATGGGCAAACCATTTTTAAACGCCGTTTCAAAAAGCACACATTCATTGGCCGACGGCATATAGAAAGGGATGTTGTCTTCAGTCATTATTCTTACCCTAAGAAATATTTTTTTGCTTCAAGTTACTAAAAAGACGGTGACAGATTACGCTGCCACCGCCTTTGATTAAGATCAACAATAGATGTTTAACAGATTAATTACCTTATTTCCGCCTGTTCTTCCTTGCCTTTGGAAAATATGGCATAGACAAAAAGCAACACGCCGATGACAACGACGATACCGGAACCCAGCCTCATCCAGTAGAAGAGCGCGATCTGCTCTTGAACTTCCATATAATCCATTCCCAAAACCCGTTCCAGATGTGTCTGAAGCACACCGGCAGCGGTCAGGGTGAAAGTCATGAAGACCATGCCGGAACTGGTAATCCAGAAACTCCACATGTTCAAATTCTGGTTATAGGGCTGCATCCCGCGCAAATGCGGCATGGCATAGGAAATAATCGCGAGATTGATCATGACATAAGCCCCATAAAAGGCCAAATGACCGTGCGAAGACGTAATTTGCGTCCCGTGGGTATAGAAATTGATCGGCGCAAGCGTATGCATAAAGCCCCAGACCCCTGCCCCAAAGAAGGACAGAACCGTACAACCCAGCACCCATAGAAGAGCGGCTTTATTGGGATGGTTACGGGTGCTTTTGCGCACAATATAGAAAGCAAAGATCACCATGGCCAAGAAAGGAAATACTTCCAGTGCCGAGAAGATACTGCCTAACCATTGCCAATAGCCGGGCGTTCCGATCCAGTAATAATGATGACCCGTTCCAAGCAATCCGGAAAAAAGTGCCAAGCCAACGATGACATAAAGCCATTTTTCAATAATTTCACGGTCAACACCGGTCATCTTGATCAGCAGGAAGCCTAAAATAGCGGCCAGAATTAATTCCCAAACACCTTCAACCCACAGATGGATAACATACCACCAGTACATTTTATCAAGCGATAAATTTGACGGGTTATAAAAGGCAAACAGAAAGAACAGGGTCAAGCCCCATAAGCCCGTGATCAGAATTATAGCTATGGCCGTTCGCTTACCCCTCATCAATGTCATCGAGATATTGAACATAAACATCAGTGCCACAATCACGATCGCTATCTTAACCCATAAAGGCTGTTCCAGAAATTCGCGGCCCTCGTGAACGCCAAACAGATATCCGACAACAGCCGAAGCCGCCGCAAATAAGAACAGCCAGAATTGTATCCAGGCCATTTTAGGGCTGTAAATTTCCGTTTCAGCCTCTTCTGGCAACAGATAATATGTTGCCCCGAAGAAACCCATCAACAGCCAGACAATCAAGGCATTTGTATGGATCATTCGAATGATGCTAAACGGCAACAACTCCGATAAAAAATTCGGAAAAACATAAATCGTGCCGGCAATTAAGCCGCCAAGAACTTGCGCGACGAACAGGCCCATCGCGGCAACAAAGTAAGGATAGGCTAATTTTTGTGTTTGATATTTCATGATCTTATTCCACTCCTTTATTCTTCAGGCTTATTCTTCAGGCTGAGGGGGCCAGCCCTGGGTATCAACCCGGCTAATCCATTCAAAAAAGGCGGCCAGATCTTCATGTTCCAGATCTGTTAAATTGAACTGAGGCATCTGGCGGCGGCCTTCAATGCCAGTTGGCATAGCCTCCATCCAGGCTTTCAGCATCTCTCTGCCCATCTCCGGATCATCAACGCCGCCGAATTTAATCCAGACTTTGCCTAATTCCGGCGCAAAATACGCGCCTTCACCAAATATTGTGTGACAATTAATACAGGAATTCTTCTCCCACACATGCTTGCCGCGCGCAACGGAGTCATTCAGCGTGCTCGAATCCGTACTCACATTGACGATATACCAATGGCTATGAATCGTTAAGGCCACGAATATCACTAAAAAGAAAATTGTCCCGCCAAAGAAAATATTGCGGGCCGCTGTCTTGGTAATTCCTTCCGACATAATCGATTTCTCCTGCAGTATTATAATTACAGAAGAAGTTTACCGCTCACCCTCTATCCCCCCAATAGAAACTCTAGACATCAAGTAGATATACCCCTTCATATAAAGATATTTAGTAAATACATCTTCTAAAGTCTTTGATCGAAGTCAATTTTACGCAACAGTTAAAAATATTATTCATGTATTTTTTATTTATCTGGGGTAAAACATTAAAAAATATAATGTGAATACAGGTCATATGGAAAATACAGAAACAGCTTTTGCCTTCACAAATAACGCGCAGCATCAATTGATCGGAATCATTCACCATCCGGCAGAAATTATGTCACAAGCCGGGCTATTAATAGTTGTCGGCGGGCCTCAGTATCGTATTGGCGCACACCGGCAATATGTGCATCTGGCCCGGCACTGCGCCAAGCAAGGCATACCCGTTATGCGCTTTGATTATCAGGGTGTTGGGGACAGCACGGGCGTTTACCCCGGTTTCGAGCATGTTGCGCCGGACATTCATCAGGCCATTGATGAATTTATCACGCGCGTTCCAGAGATGAAATCCGTTGCCATATGGGGCCTGTGCGAAGGGGCATCGGCAATATTGCTTGGCGGCGCAGATCATAAAGCCGCGTCACATATTATTCTGGCAAACCCCTGGGTCAGATCAGAAAGCGGCCTCGCAAAAGCCTACGTTAAACATTATTACTTTGATCGTTTGCTGACGACTGAATTTTGGCAAAAAATATTCTCCGGCAAGCTTAATATCAAAGCCGCAATTTCTGGTTTATTTTCAAATATAAAA
>UOFW01000247.1_pt1 | contig 12974 bp, 10 predicted proteins | sample 1989241 | NCBI WGS metagenome assembly UOFW01 (sample SAMEA4712195, study PRJEB27164) | hydrothermal vent metagenome | biome: marine basaltic hydrothermal vent biome; feature: marine hydrothermal vent; material: mineral | place: Pacific Ocean | collected 2011-06-14/2011-07-23 | depth 1719 m | reverse complement strand
TTATGGCGGGGGAACTTGTGATGTGCAAGGCTTCATCGCCTGCGTTCTGGCGGCGGTGCCAAAATTTATGGCGGCGGGCCTGAAAGAACCCTTACATATTGCGCTGTCTTATGACGAGGAAGTTGGCTGTACCGGCGTCATGAGCCTTGTGGAACATGTGCGTGAAATGAGGGTAAAGCCCAGAGCTTGTATCGTTGGTGAACCAACCAATATGAAGGTGGTCAATTCCCATAAGGGCATTTTCCATTTGCTGACCCGCATTTATGGGCTTGCGGCGCATTCGAGCACAGATCGCGGATTGAATACGGTAACCTATGCGGCAAAAATGATAAATTTCTTGAGCGATTTGGCCGAAGAAATGAAAAGCCGTACGCCCACGGTCGAAGGGTTTGATCCGCCCTATACCACAATTCATGTGGGCCGGATCAAAGGCGGTACTGCGGCGAATATCACGCCGGAATATTGTGAATTTGAGTGGGATTTCAGGCCAATACCCGATTTGGCTGGTGAACAGGATGAGGTATTGACGCGGTTTAATGCCTATGTAGAAGACCATATCCTTCCCCTTATGAGGCGGCAAGATGAACATTCGGCAAAGGTTGAAACGGATATATTGTCACAGGTGCCATCTTTACTCCCAGAAAGTGGGTCAACGGCGGAGAATTTGGTTTTGGCCTTGGCCAATCAGAATGATGTTCATGTGGTCTCATACGGTACGGAAGCCGGAATTTTTCAGGCCACAGGCGGCGTGCCCACCGTGGTCTGCGGCCCGGGCAGCATCCTTCAGGCCCATAAACCAGACGAATATATAGAACAATCAGAACTTGACTCATGTGATGAATTCCTGAGACGGTTGCTAGATGTTGTTAAACTTTCAGGACCAAGATAATGTCTATCATTGATGCCATAAAAGCCAGAAGCAGCAATGGCATAATGACGGACGCGGCGGTATCGCCGGAGAAAATCAAGCAGCTGTTGGATGCGGCCGTTTGCACGCCCGTGCATCATAACACAAAACCCTGGAGATTTTTGGTCATTCAGGGCGCAGGGCGTCAGCTTTTAAGCGATATTATGGTTCAATATTATGATAAAATAAGGCCGGATTCAGAAGAGCCGAAGGCTATTGCCCTACGTGATAAATTAAGTAAAAAGCCTTTTCGTTCTCCCATCATCATTGCTGTGGCTGCGGCAAAACCAGAAGGTGAGAAAGCTATCATGAGAGAGAATGTGGCGTCTGTCATTGCCGCTTGCCAGAATATTTTGCTGGCGGCGCCGGAATTGGGATTAAGTGCCTTTTGGCGCACAGGAAGTTTCATGTATGAGCCTGACACGGTTTCCGCATTAGGCTTTGAAGAAGGCGCAAAATTGGTCGGGTTAATGTATCTGGGGCATCCAAAAAGGGAAATGCAGCCAAAGGCGCGGGAAACATCTGATGGTTATGTAAGATGGCTGGATTAAAAATCAGTTGATCAGTTTTTTCAGGTCGAATTTATGGTCAGTTTTGCAGAATTCGCAGGTCATGCTGATCACGCCGTCCTCGGCAATATCCCGCAATTCCTGCGTGTTGAAACTGGCCAGAACATCGCGTAGTTTATCTTCAGAACAACGACAGCCGGGCATCATCTGTGTGGCGGAGAACAGGCGAATGCCGCTTTCATGAAAAAGCCGCATGAGCACGTCTTGCAAGGAAAGCGCGCTGCCCAGAAGCTCTTCCGGCTTCACCGTTGACAGCAAAATAGTTGCCGTGTCCCAGTCGTCTTTCTGTTTTTCATCATCATGGGGGCTGGCCATTTCGCTTTGCGTATTCCGGGCCAGATGCTGAATCATAATGGCCGCCGCAGACCAGTGACCATTGGCAGATTTATCACAGCTTATCATAACGTGGGTTGGCAATTGCTCGGATGTTTGAAAATATTCTTCTGCGGAATCCTTAAGGTCACCATTCTGTAATTCTACGACCCCTTGATAGCGGGCCATATGTTGTCCCTGATCCATCGTGATCATAAGCTGGCCATTTCCCAGAACAGGCCCGTTCGGGGCAACATCGTCCGCAATGTTAATATAACCGCGAATGACGCCTGATCCATTGCCATCTGTGGCAAAGTCACTGACCATTGATTTGACCCTGTCGTCGCTCTTGATCTGCATGGTGAAGATACCGTCAAATTTCATCATGCTGCCCAATAAAGCTGTGAGCGCCATGGCTTTGCCAAGTTCGCGTTTGATATCATCCGGACAGGTATAATGGGCCAGAATTTCGTTTAAAGGTTTATTCAGCCGGACAATACGGCCTTTGATGTCTTGCGCTTCAATCTGAAAGGCCAGACAACTATCATTAAAATGGCAACTATCCTTAAAAAGAGACGTCATATCATTTTCCAAAGCACCACATGAGAATGCTTTTCTGAATATGGAGGCGGTTTTCGGCTTCGTCCCAGATGACCGATTGAGGCCCGTCTATCACTTCATCGGTGACTTCCTCGCCCCTGTGGGCGGGCAGGCAATGCATGAACAGGCTGTCTTTATTGGCCCGGCGGATGAGCCCCCGATTAACTTGATAGGGGGAGAGAATTTCAATACGTTTCGATGCATCTTTATCGCCCATGGATACCCATGTGTCTGTTATGATGCAGTCGGCATTCAACGCGGCTTCGTTTGGGTCTTGGGTTAACGTGACTTTCCCGCCATTGCTCGCGGCCCATTGGAGTATTTGGGTAGGTGGGCAAAATTCTTTCGGGCAGGCCAGAACCAATTCGCAGTCAAATAACACCGCCGCATGAATCCATGAGACGGCAACATTATTGCCATCACCAGACCAGGCTATCTTCCTGCCTTTGATATTACCGCGATGCTCTTCAAAGGTTAAAACATCCGCCATGACCTGGCAGGGGTGAGAAAAATCGGTCAAGGCATTGATGACGGGCACGGTGGCATGCTGCGCCATTTCCAGTAATGACTCATGATTATCTGCCCGGAGCATCACGGCATCGACAAAACCGGAGAGAACCTGCGCCGTATCGGAAACAGTTTCCCCCCGCCCAAGCTGCATATCATTACCTTGCAGTACAATGGATGTGCCGCCCAGTTGATGCATGGACATCTCAAAAGAAACTCTGGTTCGCGTTGACGGCTTTTCAAAAACCATGGCAAGACTTTTATCTGCCAAAGGCCGATCAGGATGGATGAAACCTTTCCCGTGGCCTTCTTGCGTTGCGGTGATTTTCAGGGACTTGGCTTTTTCAATGATAGCGCGCGCATCTGTCTTGGTGAGAGCCGCGAGATCAAGGAAATGCCGGTAAGGTTCTTTCAAGTTTTTATAGAGTTCGTTTTTGGCCTTTGGGGTCACGCTTCATCATCCTGTTGTTCAGGTAAGTCTTGTTCTAACTCAGCACATATTTGAGCCAATTTTTTAAGGGCTTCGTCATTATGCTCTTTTTCGATAATCAGCGGCGGTAAAAGGCGAATAATATTGTCCGCAGCCCCAACAACCAATAAGCCATGCTGTAAGGCTTTCGCCATAAAAACAGAAGGTTCAATGGTAATTTTCAATCCTAACATAAGGCCGACACCGCGCACTAATTCTATGATTTTTGGACGTTCCTTGCGCAGGGTCATCAAGCCTTTTCTCAGATCATAGGACATTTTTTCCACATGGTCCAAAAAACCATCCGCCAACATGATATCCAGCACCTTGTTGCCAATGGCCATAGCCATAGGGTTTCCGCCAAAAGTTGACCCGTGGCTGCCCGCCGTCATCGTGCTGCCTACTTTTTCAGTGGTCAGGCAGGCCCCCATGGGAAAACCGGCGCCAATACCCTTTGCTGTACAAAGAATGTCCGGGCTAATACGGCTATGCTGATAAGCAAATAATTTTTCAGTCCGGCCCATACCACATTGCACTTCATCAAAAATCAGCAAGATGCCATGTTTGTCACATAATTCCCGCAGGATTTGCATGTTATCGCTGGAGACCGGTTTTATGCCGCCTTCGCCGAGTACTGGCTCAATCATAATGGCGGCGGTTTCATGAGTGATGGCCGTTTCGACCTTCGTCATGTCGCGGAAAAATGGAACATGGTCAAAGCCGTCCATCATGGGGCCAAATCCTTTGACCAGCTTTTCTTGACCCGAGGCCGCAATGGTGGCAAGGGTGCGGCCATGGAAGCAGCCTTCGAAAGTGATGATCCGGTAGCGTTCAGGGGCATTATTTTCATAATGATATTTACGGGCCATTTTTATGGCGCACTCAACGGCTTCTGCGCCGGAATTTGTAAAGAACATCGTGTCGGCAAAACTATTTTCCGCCAATCTTTTCGCCAAACGCTCCTGGCCCGGAATGCGGTATATATTAGAAGTATGCCAGACTTTTCCAGCTTGTTCCGTTATGGTTTTGACGAGTTCGGGATGGCAAAACCCTAAATTATTCACACCGATACCGCAGCCGAAATCCAGATATTCCTTGCCATCCTGATCATAAGCATAAACGCCCTTACCATGATCAATCGCGATGTCTGTTCTCTCATAAGTCGGCAAAATGGACGGAATTATGGTTTCTTCCTGACTGTTATCACGGCTGTTTTTCATATCTATTCTCTATTCACGTGTATTTTTATATTTTTTTTATTTCGGGGCCGCAGAATATCTCTTCTCTGACCACCTCTGTCAATATAACAATGAAACTTTAGGGGACTTTCGCGGGTATTATGGTCGTAATTTATAGCCTGAACTGAGCATTCGATAACAAACAAGGCCTAAAATGCTATTTAAAACGGCAATATAAATGATGCCAATGAGCAGATTGCCATCGGCATGATTAATAATGCCATAACGGAAACCATCAATGAGATAGAAAAAAGGATTGAGCTGACTGATCGTATGCCAAATTCCCGGCAGACGGTCGATGGAATAAAAAGTTCCTGAAAGGAAGGACAGCGGGACAATGACAAAATTGGTAATGCTGGAGCTTTGCTCCCATTTTTCAGCCCATATGCCGGCGATCATGCCAAGCAAGGCCAGCATAACCGCTGCAGACAGGCCATAGTAAAGCAACGCCCATATATGAGCGATATTTAAATCTACGAAAAGAAACATGGACAGCGTGACAAAAACCCCAACGAGGGCCGCACGCGTTACGGCGGCCATGGTAATGGCAAGGGTCATTTCGCCGGCGCCAATGGGGGCGAGTAAAAGATCAACAATATTCCCTTGCATCTTGGCGGTCATCAGGCTTGATATTGTATTGGCAAAAGCATTCTGTAAAACAGCCATAATCACGAGGCCGGGTGCCAGAAAAAGTTCAAAGGAAATGTTGCCGGCATAGCGCCCGCTCCCCCCGAGGGCGACAGTGAAAACCGTCATAAAAAGAGCGGTGGTGATCACAGGCGAAAGAACAGTCTGCCCGAATACTTTACAAAAACGATGAATTTCTTTTTTATATAATGTCCAAACGCCAAGCCAGTTAATGGGGCCGATTCTTTTTGTGGCGTACGGCGATAAGCTTTGCCCTATGGTTTCGTTGATTTTCATAGTTTTTGCCCGGATAACGTCATTAAATATATATCTCATTTTGTTTTTTAACGTACAAAAGCCCCTACGGCAAGCACTCAGCCCTTGACCTTTCCTGCAGAGAAGAATAGACAACGGTCTTCCTAATGCGCTAATATCGCAGAAAATACAGGACTGATAAAGGATTTCTATTATGGCATGGACAGATGAACGCGTAGAAAAGTTACGGGAACTTTGGGATAAAGGCCTCAGTGCCAGCCAAATTGCCACGGCCCTGGCAGAGGGGGTAACGCGTAACGCTGTTATTGGCAAAGCACACAGGATGAATCTTGCCTCACGTCCGTCTCCGGTTAAAACCGACCCAAAAAAGAAAGCGGCAAAACCCGCTGAAAAAAGAAAGACCCCAGCGAAGACCAAAGCACCAACCGGAAAAATATCTCTTTTGGAATTAACGGAAAGAATGTGTAAATGGCCTATTGGTCACCCGGGTGAGGTTGATTTTCATTTTTGTGGAAAGCCCTCTGCGAAAACATTCCCCTATTGCCCGGAACATTGCACGCAGGCCTATCAAGTTCAGCAGCCCCGCCGCGATCGCCGCACCAACAGGGGCCGCATTTCAGCAACGCCCGTCAGATAAAGTTTTTTAAAGGCCGACCAATTCTCTCTTCAATTCTTTGTGGGCTGTTTTCTGCCTGTTTTGTTATATAAAGGTGACAGAATTGTATGAAGTTAATGAGTCCTGATCTATGAGTATTTTACAAAGCGAAGTCAACAGGCGGCGGACATTCGCCATCATTGCCCATCCCGATGCGGGGAAAACCACTTTGACGGAAAAACTGCTGCTGTTCGGCGGTGCTATTCAGATGGCGGGGGAAGTGAAGGCACGCGGCGCCCGCCGGCGGGCGCGATCCGACTGGATGAAGGTCGAGCAGGAGCGCGGCATCTCTGTGGCGTCTTCCGTCATGTCCTTTGAATATGAAGGCCGGATGTTTAATCTGCTTGATACCCCGGGCCATGAAGATTTTTCCGAGGATACCTACCGGGTTCTGACCGCCGTAGACAGCGCGGTTATGGTGCTGGACGGGGCCAAAGGTATTGAGGGTCAGACCCGCAAATTATTTGAAGTCTGCCGCCTGCGTGATATGCCGGTGACGACCTTCATCAATAAAATGGACCGGGAGGCCCTGGACCCTTTCGCCCTTTTGGATGTGATCGAGCAGGAGCTGGCCCTTGATGTCACGCCGGCCACATGGCCGATTGGTATGGGGCGGGATTTTAAAGGCTGTTATGATCTGATAAATGATCGTTTGATGCTTATTGAAAAAAGTAAAAATGACCGTCCTGATCCGGGTATTATCTGTCAGGGTATCAATGATCCACAATTGGATAATCTTCTGCCGGTAGATCAATTGGCTCAATTGCGCGAGGATGTGGCCATGGTGCGCGAGCTTTGCCCCGCCTTTGATCGCGAAGCCTATCTCGATGGCACCATGACACTGGTTTATTTTGGCAGCGCCATTAATAATTTTGGCGTACGGGAATTGCTGGATGGTATTGGCGAACGCGCGCCAATTCCGGGAACTTTCAAGACTACGACCCGGGCGGTTGATCCCCATGAAAGCAAGGTGAGCGGCTTTGTTTTTAAAATTCAGGCCAATATGGATCCCAAGCATCGGGACCGTATCGCTTTTTTCCGGTTGGTCTCGGGAAAATTCAAGCGCGGCATGAAGTTAAAGCAGGTTCGGGATGGCAAGATGGTCAATCTGCATAGTCCGGTGATGTTTTTGGCGCAGGACAGGGAACTGGCCGAAATTGCCTGGCCCGGTGATATTTTTGGCATCCCCAATCACGGAAATTTACGCATTGGCGATAGCCTGAGCGAAGGCGAAGAATTACGTTTCACCGGAATTCCCAATTTTGCGCCGGAATATATCCAGACCGTTCGCCCCGAAGACCCCATGAAAGCCAAACATCTGGGCCGGGCCTTGCAACAGTTGGCCGAAGAGGGGGCCGCCCGTGTTTTCAAGCCGACCATCGGGTCTGAATGGTATGTCGGCGTGGTGGGTATGTTGCAATTTGAGGTTATGGGTGATCGTATCCGTACGGAATATGATGTGCCCTGCCGGTTTGAAAGCACCACGCTTCATACCGCGGTCTGGGTTGAATGTGATGACCGATTTAAATTAAAAGCTTTCATTGATTCAAATAAAGCAAATATGGCGGAAGATCATAGTGGCTCGCCCGTTTTCCTCGCGCGAAATGCCTGGCGGCTGGATAAGGCCAAAGATGATAATTCTGATATTCTCTTCTTGAAAACCAAAGAGCAATTGGTTTAAGGTCAGAAGCTGTTGATAGTGTTTTTAATTGATTTACAGGTATATTCTGGTTTGAATAGGGCGGGGGATAAAATAGAGAGGATATTAAAATGAATATCGGTCAAAAAAAGACCTTTCTGGGGGCGCAGATTATTTGGCTTTTGGCTCTTCTTCTGATTCTGGTGGTCATGGCAGGGGGGCCGGGCGTGCATCTTGGGCTTTGGGCACCAATTGATGGATTTGTCCTTTCCTTGAAAGGCGGGTTCATGGGCGGCATTGCGCTGGCGGGACTTTCCTTGCTTGTTATTGTCATTATGGCTGTGAAAAAGACTTGCCGTGGTTTGGGCAAGGCCATATTGGCCTTATGTATTGGATTGCTTCTTGCGGCACCTGTCGCCTATTTACGTCTGTCAGGGGGCGGCGGCGTACCGGCAATTCATGATATTACCACTGATCTTGTTAATCCGCCCAAATTCATAGCCCTTGTGGGTAAGCGCGGGGAAGGGGCTAACAGTCTTGAGTATGACTCGGAAAAACTGATCCCCTTACAGAAGGAATTTTACCCCAATATTGGCCCAATAATGACATCGGCAGACCCACAAGCGGCCTTTATTCAGGCGAGGGATGTGGCGGCTGACCTTGGGTGGGTTATCTTGGGGCTAGACACTTCGGAAATAGAGTTTGGGGCAGGACGCTTTGAGGCCACAGACTATTCGTTCTGGTTTAAATTCGCGGATGATATTGTCGTCGTCGTCAAAGAAACAGAGACGGGGAGCCAAATAGATTTACGTAGTGTCTCGCGCGTGGGCGTTAGTGATCTTGGGGTTAATGCTAAAAGGATTAAAAGCTTTCAAGATAGTTTCTCGGCGAAACCCTGAAAAAATTCAGATATTTGAGGCTACTGATTTGGATTTTAAGATGGATGGGGCATTCAGAATAATAGCCAAATTCCAGATAACCAATCCGAATATTAGAAACTCCGGAATATATTTTGCCATGTTGAGCACAGCAAAAACTGCAAAGATAAACGCGAAAGCATCTCTTTTCAGAAAGTAATTACAGAAATTAAAAATTTTTAACAGATGGGGTTTATTTTCAAAACGTCGCCGGATCGTAATGGATAGAATATCAAATCGGCCGCCGCCGGGCCCAAAATAAAGCAGAGAGGTCATTAATAATATTCCCATGAGGGCCAAAATGATCACATATATGCCCAATATTAAATAGTCATCCCCATAAGTGTTCCAAAGGGCGTAACTCATGCCGCCCATAAATAAAATATTGGTAATCATATCTATGGTCGTATCAAGTTTAGCCCCATTAAGGCTCGAGAGAAATTTGGCGCGGGCAATTTCGCCGTCTATGCCATCTGCAACAGACGCCGCGTGAAATAAAAGGCAGCCCCAAAGAATGCCTTGCTTTCCCCCTGTCACTAAAACATAAATCATTAAGATGGCAAGCAGGGCGGTCAATCCCGTAAAATAAATCGGATGAATGGGATATTCCGCAAAGAATTTACTGAATAATGTGGATATTGGCCTGTTTAAGGTTCGTGAAATATACCCGTCTGACGGCTTGTGCAGCCATTTAAACAGCCTTGAGCGGGCTTCGGAAAGATTATGCTGTTGAATGGCCAATATATCAAAAGATTTAACGGAAAATATTTCAGTCTTTGAATAGTTTGTCTCGGCTTGTAGGGTGAAATTATCTTTTGAGAAAATATTTTTCTCACCTGCCGGGTTTTTCATTATTCTGGCTTCTGAGGCAAGGAAATCATTTAATAAAGTCATACGAACCAGAAAACCATCTTGCAAATAGATGGCTTTTTCATCCCTGTCAATATTCGCCAGTTCTGCCTGATTCAGATATTCAACAGTGCCTGAATTTTCATTGGCATATTCACTATAGGGCGGTTTTTCCTGTCCCTCGGGCACAAGAACAATGATTTTGGTTATTTTATTGGCTATACAGGTTTTGATAAGGCGGTCACGAACGCTAATGGCGGATATAATATGATCCCCGTTTGGGTCGGCGTTGATCACAGCAGTCATTGGCTTAAATTTGCCAGTCATTCTCTTTTATCCATCAAATTAGAATCGTTTAAAGCGTATTTTTTTCATGAGAATAAACCTTTCTTCTTTTTGTGCAATGATTAAAAAGGCTAAAAGATACACAAAAACGCCACCGATGATTCCCAAAACCAGCCCTGTAGCAGAATATAGTTCTATAAATACAGAAAGGAGAAACAGGTAACCATAAAGGACGGCGGCCATAAGAAAAGGCTTTAGAATTGTTCGATTTAAGGGGATCGTGCCAAAGAAATATTTTGCCAGTGATAGCCGAATAATTTCTGTAAGGCTATAGGAAATAACGAGACTGATGGCTGCTCCCAAAATGCCAAATTTTAAAGAAAGAAAATAACAAAAACTTGCGTGGAATGATAATATTACAAGGGATAAGATAAGGTTTACATTTGGTTTTTTATAAATGAATAAAAGCTCGCTAAGTCCAAAGCTGCCTTGAATCATAACCGCCCCGATGAGAAATAAAAGCGTCAGGCTGGCATTGCCGCCAGCGATATTAAATAGCCCGAGCAAGCCTGCGCCATAAAAAATAAGCAGCGTGAAGATCAGGGCCTGAATTGAAAATATCCAATAGCTCACCCGGGAGAGTTCTTCGTTAACATTCCCCAGTTTTGACTGTTTCAAGGTCTGGGAAATAACGGGTTCTAAAATAGGGTCGAAACTTTGACGGATTTTCTTGATGATTGTGACGATTTGAAGGGCGATGCCATATACCCCGAGCGCACTTGGTGAGACAATGGCAGCTAAAAGATAAATATCTATGCGCAGAATGATGACACCAATGAGGTCATAAGCCGCTGTGGGGGCCGAAAAAGAGATCATTGATTTGACTTTGACCCATGATATTCTACCCCAGGCATAAGCCGCCGTGTCATAGGTTTTGCCAAAAGCATAAATGGCATAAATGAAAATACTGATATTCATCATCCAATAGGCGATAAAAAGACCTGCTTCCACCATATTCAGAATATAAAACCCCGCAGAAAATACTAACAGAACATAAGGTTCAATTATGCTTTTCGCCGTTACCTCATAGCGCATTTTGCGGGCGGCCCGGGTGGCGGTTAATAAGATTTCTGTAAGGGCATAAACAAATGCTGTGGGCAATATAATCAATACCCCTTTAGCCATTCCATTTGGAAAAAACGAGAATAGAAAATCTTTCCAGATGTAAATGGGAATTAAGATGATGGCGGCGATTACAATACAAAGGAACATTGCTGTCTTGATGCTATTGAGCAGGCCGCTCATATCGCCGTTATCTATATCATCATAGAGAAAATGGAATATGGATCTTTTAAAACCAAACAGAATGATTGCGGTTAGGGTTTCAACAATGGTTACGGCTAAAAGATATTTTCCGAATATTTCAGTGCCGTATAACAGCGTAACAACCAATAAAAAGGGCAGCCGCGCGCCGAGCCGAATGACAAAACCAAACAGATTGGCTCCTGCGCCGCTCAGAAGATCCTTTTGGTTACCAGCAGGATTATTTTTGGCTATAGGAATATTCGGGGAATTTTTTATATGTGTATCAGGCGGGAAATCTGTCAAATCTTGTCCACATTATATTCTATTATTTTAAAACAGTAAGCTAAATTTTCACCATAGACTTATTTAGGCATTCCTTGTTATAGTTTTTTCTAACTTGACTGGCAATTTACATTACCATCAAAATCAAGGATAAAAAATGAAATCAACCCTGCTGGCAACGACGGCCTTGTTTACTCTCCTGACCTTAGGCGGATGTGGTGAAGACAAAGCGGCGCAGAAGAATGGCACCGCCGTCCCTGTTACGCAAAGTCAGACGACAGCTGTTCGCCAAACTGAATCAGAACGCCTGAAGGCTCATTTTGAAGAGCTGTTTATGCGGGATCTGATGGATAGCCCGGAAAGCCAGACCCGCCACGGCATTAAAAAAGACTATGGCAAATGGGACGTACGTACAGAAGAAAAGGCCGCAACAGACCACGCGAAGTTCATCAATGATTTGAAGACATTAAAATCTGATTATGATTATGAAAAATTGGATGATGCGACAAAATTGAGCTATACTCTGGCAGAGCGAAGCCTGAACGAGAAGATAGCAGATTATAAATGGCGACATCATGCCTATCCGGCCAATCAGATGTTTGGCTGGCAGTCCCGTGTTCCGTCTTTCCTGATAAATTTTCATCGTGTCACGTCCGTGGATGATGCAGAGGCCTATATCAGCCGCCTGAAAGGTTTCAAGGCTTCTGCGGATCAACATATGGCCCGTATGAAGCGTAATCAGGAAAGGGGTGTATTGCCGCCCAAATTTGTTTTTGCTTATGTGATTGATGATGCCAGAAATGTGATGCGAGGGGACCCATTCACAGATGGGGATGACAGCGCTCTTCTGGCGGATTTTAAAAAGAAGATTGCCGCGCTTAATATCGAAGACGAAAAAGTCAGCACTGATCTGATCAACAGGGCAACGAACGCGCTTATGACATCTGTTAAACCGGCCTATGAAGACTTGATTTCTCTGGCGAGAGCGCAAGAGGCCGTCGCCACGACCGATGACGGGGTATGGAAATTGCCGGATGGGGCAGATTTTTATAGTTATCGCCTGCGCAAAATGACCAGTACGGATATGACTGCGGCCGAAATTCATCAGCTCGGCCTTGACGAGGTGGCCCGAATTCATCGTGAAATGCGTGATATTATGAAAAAGGTTGATTTCGAAGGATCATTACAGGACTTCTTTGAATTTACCCGCACAGACAAGCAATTTTATTATCCGGAAACAGAGGAAGGTCGCCTAGCCTATCTTGATGAGGCCGTGAAATTAATTGATATCATGAAAGGCCGCCTGGATGAGGTATTCATCACCAAACCCAAAGCCGACTTGATTGTTATAAGGGTTGAGGCTTTTCGGGAAAAATCTGCGGGCAAGGCGTTTTATAATCGCCCCGCCCCCGATGGGAGCAGACCAGGCATATATTACGCCAACCTCTATAAAATGTCGGCAATGCCAATCTATCAAATGGAAGCCCTGGCCTATCACGAAGGCATTCCCGGCCATCATATGCAGCTTGCCATCATG
>UOFW01000203.1_pt1 | contig 12974 bp, 13 predicted proteins | sample 1989241 | NCBI WGS metagenome assembly UOFW01 (sample SAMEA4712195, study PRJEB27164) | hydrothermal vent metagenome | biome: marine basaltic hydrothermal vent biome; feature: marine hydrothermal vent; material: mineral | place: Pacific Ocean | collected 2011-06-14/2011-07-23 | depth 1719 m | reverse complement strand
ATGCTCTTGCTAAACATGAAATTATCCTTTTCTAAAATTAAGTCTCATCAACTTGATTTTAGCCTAAAACAAGGGCATCTATAACCTTTTTCCACCCTCTCAAAAATTTCCCCGGACAGTAGTGTGCCTTCGCAGGAGTGACAGTATATTCTGACTTGTATAAGAAAATATTCTTGATACTTTTAATAGTTTAATAGAGATTTATTATAATGCGGTTACATTAATTTATGGAAGGGAATATTTTATAACTATATCAGATTGCCTAATGATTATTGCTGTCTTATCTGGCCCAATTATAGCCGTTCAAGTTACAAGACATCTTGATAATAAGAGAGAAAAATATGAGCGCAAACTACAAGTTTTTAAAGCACTTATGACTACTCGCAACTATACTATTTCTTGGGATCATGTAGCAGCTCTTAATAGAATTGATCTTGAATTCAATAAAAAAAACAGCAAAGAGAAGGCAGTGGTTGAATCTTGGAAAGAATATTTAGATTTACTAAATGATAAAAATATGCCTCCTGAACAATGGGGAGATAAAAGAGTTGATCTGCTTGTTAAGCTACTGCACAAAATGGCCCATGTTCTGGACTATGATTTTGATAAAACACATATTAAGAATTCTTCTTACTCACCTATCGCTCACGGAAATGCCGAAGATCAACAAAATGCATTACGCATGGGACTAATTGAAGTTCTAGATGGTAAAAGAACTATACCCATGACAATAACAAACTTTCCGATTTCAGATAAAAACTAAACCCTAGTCTCAAGCTCCAGCCTTAACTTATCCACCACATCATAAATCAACGTCAGTTCCTTGATGGTTTTCTCAATTCTGGTGATATCGGTGAGGTTGGAGAAGGCGGTGCCGCCTTCGAAGCTGTTGGCGGGTTTTTTGATGGCGAGAAGTAAGCGGCCCTTGTCGAAGGCAAGTTGGAGATTGCCGCTGCCGACCATATGGTTCAGCCGGCGGGTGCGTTCCATGAAGGCGGGGGTCAGCAGGTAGCGGCTTTCCACCTGATCGGTGCCGTAGACCTCAAACATTTTCTCAAATTCCGGGTCTTCCAATTTTATCCGCTCGCCTATTTTACCAAATTTGGCAAAGAAGTTACCGAATTTAGTATGGTCTTTACTGATGATGGTGGTGCCGTGAAAATTCTTGTGAAAGTCAAATTCACAGAGCAAGCCGCGAAAAACCGTTCGGCGTTTTGTCCGGCCTTTGCTGTCGCGGGTTTTCACGATCAATTTGGCTTCGAACAGATCAAAATCAACGCCGCGCACATCGCCAGTGATCTGATCTTCGAGCTTTTTTTCATTATAGGACGGAATCAGGTCAAGCTCGCCAAGCCGCGCAAGGGATATATTTTGCGGCTGCAAGCGATAGTTCAGGCCCAAAAACCGGCACAGGCTGGTCATCGTGCGGATTTTGGCGTCCTGCTGTAATTTACTTAAAGGACGATAGGCCCAAAAACCCGCGCCAAAAACAATTACGCCAATGAGGATCAGAAACTGCCGCTCAACCTGTGTCATGGTCAACAGGATCAGCGCGGCCGTCAGTCCCGCCATCACCGCCGCCGCCGTAATCAGGTAAAAAGCTTTTAATTTCGCCGGACGCGCCTGCTCAAGAGCAAAAAGTTCAACCTTGAGATCGCGTTCATAAAACCGCTGAAAGCTGTCCATTGTAGGGACTTCTTGGGTCGGGACTTCTTGGGTTGGGGCTTCCTGATGCGATTTATCGCCCCATGGGGATGGCTTTGTCATGGACAATATCCCCTATAGGAATTCCGACGCATCAACCGGCTTCTTCTCAATCTCTGCCATTTCGAAATAGGGCATGGCGGAAATATTTGCCATATTTGCAATGATGCTCCCCGGGAAAATCTGCACCGCATTATTCAGCGATGTAACAGCAGAATTATAAAAACGCCGCGCGGCGGAGATATGGCCCTCGACCTCCTCAAATGTTTCCTGGGCGCGGATCATATTCTGATTGGATTTTAAATCAGGATAATTTTCTGCCACCGCAAAAAACTGCATCATGGCCGATTGCAGCCCACCCTCGGCGGCAAGATGCTCCGTTACCTCATCCGCGTTATTACGGTCATAATTTTTCCCTGCCAAAGCCCGCATTTCTGTGACCCTGGTCATGATGTCCTTTTCATGATCCATGAATTTTTTGGCTATTTTCAAAATATTCGGCAATAGGTCATGACGTTTTTTCAGCTGAACATCAATGGACGACAAGGCCTCAAGCGCGCGATTTTTCTTGCCCACAAGTGATACATACCAAAAATAACCGATCAGGATTACCCCGCCGGTAACAGCTAAATAAATCATGATAATTCCTTTCATTCATTGCAGATACCCTTAACTATGAACGATGACGTAAAGTCATACAAATGGATAGCGGCCAGTCAAATCCAGTCAGAAAATGCCAAATCCGGTCAGAGGATTAAACGGTTATTTAAACAGATCGCCAAGCTTTTTCTTCACGTCTTTCAAGCCTTTGTTGAGCATATCTTTGGTAACAATTTTGCCAAGGCCCTTATTGATCGCGCCGAATACCGCCGTGCCGACTTCGCCTGCGGTCGCGCCCTTGTCTTCTGTGCCGATATTTTTAAGATGTATATCCGGCAGGGTCAGCGCCGCCCCCTTACCGCCCAAAAGATCGCTGGCCAGTTTTACCTTGGTACCGGTGATATAAATATGATCAACGATAAATTTGGCGGAACTATCCTCTGACGCCTTAAGACCAAGGCTTTGGGTATAGGCCTCAATATTTTTTTGAATTTTGCCGATATTATTGCCCTTGGTGCCTATTTCATAGATCAAGTCCGCCCCGTCTATACGAACCTCTTTGATACGAATCACATCACTGGTCAGAGATTTCAGGTCAATCATCACGGACATATTGCCTAAATCAAAGGCATGATCGGACTTAAAGCCCGCCGGATTACCGACAGTCAATCCCGAAAGCCCCGCGCTGCCGCCCAGCAAAGAAACGCTAACCTTATCAAGGGAAACATCAGCCCCCGTGGCCTTGGGCGCATATTCCAATATTGCCGTACGAATGATGGTCTCTGATTGCGATGCACCGTATACAGCAATGCCAACCACAATAAGTATAATGGCAACAAGGCCAATGAGTATTTTTTTCATGCTGATATCCCCTTCAAATTTTCTTTTAAGTAAATTTCACTTTAACCGTTCCCCTTGAGTTTCCCTTATTGAGCGGCTTATTGCAATAATAAAGTTTATATGATGAGTCGCGGTATCATTTGCTGCGGCCAGTCATTTTTTCAACGCTGCGCAGCGTGCCGAGGCCGAGCAAGGCCAAAACCAGTTCCATCATATTATCCGTGACAATTCCGGGGGCGGAAATATCAAGGCCGCGCAGCACCACAATCCATTCAAACAAAGGATGCAACAAAAAGGCCCATAAAAACCCAAACCCGCAGACCCAGCCGATGAAGGGCCGCCAGCCCGCCACGAAAAGCGAGCGATGACCGGCCTCAATCCGATTTATTTCCGCTTGCAGCAATTGTGGTTTCTGACGAATTTTTGCCATGAGAATGGCGGCCTGCGCCTTTTCCTCGTCACTGGTAAAAAGCTGATCAACCACATTACCCACTGCCGATACCGCATCAATGGCCGGCCCGCCGAATATCTTGGAAAATAGTCCCATTTTAAAATTCCTTATAATTTCTGCCATCAAAAATCAGGCAATTCTTTCGATTATTATGCGTCCTGTATGAACAATGAACCCATCCGCTTTTCGGGTCATCTTGCTGGTGGAATTCCAGAATCAACTGATCAAAATTCAGATTATCCTTGATCCAGTCCGCAAGAGTACGATTGGCTATGGTCGGGATTTCAAAATCTGCGGCTTGCCCCAAAATATGTTGCGACGTTGGGTTTGATCCGGCCAAACGGTTTACCTCTGGCCCGCGAAACCCGCTGGAGGGACTAAAAGGAATGGCGAAATTTTGTCGTACCGGCTCCAGAATATATTTGGCAAGCTGCGTTAATCTCTCAATCTCCCGCGCCGCAGGAATATTGGGGATGCCATGACGCAAGGCGATAGCACTGCGGGTCAGCTCCCAAAGATTAAAATGCTCACTTATCCTATTGTTTGTTTTTTTCATGACAATAACTCCTATTTAATCCTATTAATAAGATGTGAAAAACCACTGTAAAGCGTCAAAGATGCCTGAAGATGCTCTTTGGCCCAGCCTTTGCGCTTGCCCCATTTTCGATCAACCGCGCTGAGGGACATTTCGTCAATAATAATGTCCAATATTGACCCCGCCTGAAGGCGCTCTGCTGTCATTCGATCCATCCAATCACAATAATGATCCTTGATTTTAATTTCATATTCACTTTCACTCTCAGCCATAAACCGGCTGGTCTGCACTGGCGCACCTGTAAAATGGGATGTCCGCACCCCCGTGCCATCAGTTATGATCTTTATGGCTCGTCTTATACGCTGAAAGGCCCATATTTGCTCACTATTCAGGATATTTTTCTTACCGAAAAGCATCAGAGGATCCGGCCTCAATTTACGCTTGGTTTCGGGTGTCGGGCCAACATATGACGTCTGCGGAACATCTCCGTTCCCCCCTGCAGCTGGCAAAGAAAGCAATTTCTCCGCTTGGCGTTTCCGGCGACCTTTTCTGCGGGCTATTCTATTTTTCTTAAATGATTTGATCGTTGTGTTTTTCTCGCAAAATCCCTCTGCATTCACAATGGAATTCGCTCTGTCTGCTGCGGCTTTATTTAAGTAAACTGACATGACCTGGCACCTTTTTATATATATTTTTCCCTATTGCCTGACGACTCAGGCTTGCCTATAATAGGTATAAATAAGTATTAATCAAGGCTATTAAATGAATATTATTGCCGGTTTTCCATTGACGATTGTATTTATCGCCCCACGGAGCATAAAACACATCTTGACCTTTCCCTTACAAAACAGGACAATTCAATCATAAATTTAATTAAAGGGCGGGAGAGTATAATGGGCGTTTTATCTTATGCGGGGGGATTGGGGTTAATTTCCCTGACAGTATATATTATGGTCATTGGCCGCGACCTTATGGTGCCCTTTATGATCAGTATAGTGATCTGGTATCTGATCAATATTCTGTCCGATTATTACCATAAAATCCCCCTTGGAAAATGGCATATCCCAAAAGCGGTAAGTTATATCGCATCGCTCTTGACCATCGTTCTCATTCTGAATTTTCTATTCGGTATGATCAGCAGCAATATTGTTGAGGTTCGGGAGGCCGCCCCGCTTTATCAGGAAAATTTCATCAAATTAACAGCAAAGGTTTTTGCCTTGGTGGGCATTAAAGAGGAGCCCAATTTTGCCCAGATAATCCATCAGGTGAATTTAACCCCTTTCATCACCAATCTTGCAGGAACCCTGGCCTCGCTTGCGGGCAGTGCCAGTTTGATTTTGATCTATGTATTGTTTCTCATGCTGGAACAGAAATATTTCAACGTCAAGCTCAGCCGTTTGCTCGAAGGCTCACAGCACCGCGAGACAGTATTTAATATACTTGAACATATCTCCCGTGATGTGAAGACCTATATCGGCGTTAAAACCTTTGTCAGCGCCTTGACCGGCGGGGCCTGCTATATCGTGCTGGTTACGGTCGGGGTTAATAATGCCAGCTTCTGGGCCTTTTTTATCTTTCTGCTTAATTTTATCCCGACGGTTGGCTCCATGCTCGCGGTTTTATTTCCGGCGCTGCTTAGTCTCGTGCAGTTTGACACCTTCACCCCCTTCCTGATCGTAATTTCCTCTCTGGTGGGCATTCAACTGATCATCGGAAACATTCTGGAGCCGAAATTAATGGGCAGCAGCCTGAACCTCAGCCCGCTTGTGGTCATGTTATCCTTGGCCGTATGGGGCAGCATCTGGGGCATCGCCGGCATGTTTTTAAGCGTGCCTTTCACTGTCATCCTCATGATCATCTTCTCCCAATTCCCCAAGACCAAACCCATTGCCATCCTTCTCTCCCAAGACGGCAACATCCGCCCCAGAGGTAATGTCAAGGGATAATGTTATGGGGGGAGAATTAAGGAAAATACCTTAAACCCCGACAATATCATCTTTAAGGCTGAGCACGAAAGCAACAACATCGTTACATTCGGCCTCTGGCACGCCAAGGGCTTCCATGGTCGCGCCGGCATGACCAAGAAAGATCGTCCAGTCATCCTCGCTGATATTCATGCCTTTATGGGATTTAAGCATGTCACGGCCCGTGTAATAAACCGGCCCACCTGCATTTTCACAGATATAATTGATCAGAAGCTGTTTTTCTCTTTCAATACCATCAGAGCCACGATTTTGCCAGAAACGGCCCAGAATATCGTCGCCCTGCAATCGGGGCAGAAGATCATTACAAAAACCCGTTATGCCATCATAGCCGCCCAAACGTTCATAAAGTGACTCATTACTCATGTGTTTTCTCCTGTTATCTACTTGGAAAGGAAATATGATTTAGATTTCAACATTAATTATGAGCCTATCCTAAAAATAAACGACTTGTCTACCTCGTCTCGCCAAACAGTTCCCGTCCGATGAGCATGCGGCGGATTTCGCTGGTGCCGGCACCGATTTCATAGAGTTTGGCATCGCGCAGCAATCGTCCGGCGGGAAATTCATTGATATAGCCATTGCCGCCCAGGGCCTGAATAGCTTGCAGGGCCATCTGGGTGGCTTTCTCAGCGGAATATAATATGCAGCCTGCGGCATCCTTGCGCGTAGTCTCGCCCCGGTCAGAGGCAGCGGCCACCGCATAAACATATGACCGGCAGGCGGCAAGCTCTGTATACATATCGGCGATTTTACCCTGCATAAGCTGAAATTCCCCAATAGGCGTGCCAAATTGCTTGCGGTCATGGATATAGGGCAGCACCACATCAAGGCAGGCCTGCATAATGCCCAGCGGGCCGCCAGATAATACAACCCGTTCATAATCAAGGCCGGACATTAATACCCGAACGCCGCCATCAATTTGCCCCAAAATATTTTCCGCAGGAACCTCACAGTCCTCAAACACCAGCTCGCAAGTATTAGAGCCACGCATACCAAGCTTATCAAGTTTCTGCGCCGTGGAAAATCCTTTAAAGTTTTTCTCGACAATAAAGGCGGTGATGCCGCGCGGCCCGGCGGCCATATCGGTCTTGGCATAGACCACCAGACTATCCGCATCGGGGCCGTTAGTGATCCACATTTTCGTCCCGTTCAGAATATAACGATCGCCCCGCTTTTCCGCCCGAAGTTTCATGCTGACCACATCTGATCCGGCCCCGGACTCGCTCATGGCAAGAGCACCCACATGTTCGCCGCTGATGAGCTTTGGCAGATATTTTTTCTTTTGCTCTTCATTGCCATTGCGTTTGATTTGATTGACACAGAGATTGGAATGGGCGCCGTAACTAAGGCCAACACTGGCCGATGCACGGGAGATTTCTTCCATACAGATGGTATGGGCAAGATACCCCATGCCCGCGCCGCCATATTCTTCGCCCACGGTCACGCCTAAGATGCCAAGGTCACCCATTTTGCGCCAGAAACCCGCCGGAAATTCATTGCTGCTGTCGATCTCGGCAGCGATCGGGGCCAATTCCTTGGCCGCAAAGCTTGCGACCGTATCCCGCAACATGTCAATATCTTCGCCCAGATTAAAATTCAATGTTGGATAGGAAACCATTGTAAGTCCTTTATGTATTTTTTTGGAGAGCCATCGCGACTTTTGAGGCGGGTGGGCGGCCCAGAAAATCTGATATATACCATGCGGCCTCAATGATTTTATCAAGGTCAACTCCGGTCTTTATCCCCATGCCATTCAGCATATAAAGCACGTCTTCGGTCGCCGCATTGCCTGAGGCAACCCCAGATTTATTGCCGGCATAGGGGCAGCCGCCAAGCCCCCCGACCGCACTATCGATTACCGATATGCCCATCTCAATGCCGGCCAGAATATTGGCCAGAGCCTGACCATAGGTATCATGGCAATGCAGGGCCAGTTTTGATATCGGCATGCGGGCTGTCACTGCCTTTAACATCTGCCGGATATCTCTTGGCGTGCCCGTCCCGATGGTATCCCCGAGTGAAATTTCATAACAGCCCATCTGGATCATTTTCGCCGCAACATCCGCGACAATCTCTGGATCAATAACCCCCTCATACGGACAGGAGATCACGCAGGAAACATAACCGCGCACGGCAATATTTTCGGCCTTTGCCTGCGCCATTACGAAGGCGAAACGATCAAGGCTTTCTGAAATGGAACAGTTGATATTCTTCTGGCTGAAGCTTTCAGATGCCGCGCCAAAAATAGCCACTTCCTTCGCACCCGCAGATGCTGCCGCGTCAAAGCCTGTCAAATTTGGCGTTAAAACGGAAAAATCAACACCGGAGAGATTGGAAATACCCGCCATAACCTCCTTATTATCACTCATTTGCGGCAACCATTTAGGAGAGACAAAGCTGGTGGCTTCGATCTTGGTAAGGCCCGCCGCAGTGAGCCTTTCAATCAGCTTGATTTTAACCTCTGACGGCACGAATATTTTTTCATTTTGCAGACCGTCCCGCGGCCCCACCTCATAAAGGCGGATATGCGAGGGGGCCGTCATTCCTGATCCTCAATAATGCGGATCAATATTTCGCCGTCCGAGACCTGATCGCCAACATTCAGGCTAAAGCCTTCTATTTTGCCCGCCACCTGCGCCTTGATGGTATGTTCCATTTTCATGGCCTCCAAGATCATAAGCGGTTGCCCCCGCGCCGCATGATCGCCGTCATTAATCATGATTTGCGTCACCTTGCCCGGCATTGGGGTGACAATAACGCCGCTTCCGCCGCTGTCATCTTCGCCCTCTGCGCCGGCCAGAAAATGATGGAGGTAAGATACTGTGCCGTTGTAAAACAGGGTTAAATCCTGACCATTCTGAATGACTTTGGCCGAGATTTTTTGACCATCCACCATAAGATCCAGCGTCACATCCGTGTGCTGTAATATTTTCACGTCAAGGCTTTTACCCTCGATCGTCAAACAAAATTCGTCCGGACTATAGGCGACCATCACGTCTCGTTTTTCATCATGGTCGATAAATGTCAGGGTTGTTTTCAGATCAAGATTCATGCGCCAGCCATCGGTAAAACCCCATGGATCACCGCCTGTGCTGTGGGGGTTAAGTTCCGCCATGGCGGCAAGGGCCAGAATATTATGATCGGCTTTTTTATCTTCGGGCAGTAAATCTTGCCTGAAACGTTCAATGAAGCCCGTGTCCAGATCCGCCGCCGCAAAGGCCGGATGGCGGATAATATTACCCAGAAATTCAAGATTACATTTCAAGCCGGATACCGCCGTATGCGACAGGGCACGGCTCATTTGGCGAAGTGCCCCCTGACGATCAAGGTCCCAAACAATAAGTTTCGCAATCATCGGGTCATAATAGATGCTGACCTCGTCCCCCTCTTCAACGCCCGTATCCATGCGAAAATGCGCATCCTGCGGCGGGCAGGAGAAATGCGTGATTTTACCGGTTTGCGGCATGAAATTATTTTCCGGATCTTCGGCATAAAGCCGCACCTCAAAAGCATGGCCAATGAGCGGAATATCTTCTTGTTTTAGCGGGATCGGCTCGCCCGCCGCAATGCGCAATTGCCATTCCACAAGATCCTGCCCTGTGATCAATTCGGTCACCGGATGCTCCACTTGTAATCTGGTGTTCATTTCCATGAAATAAAATGGCGCATCCTCCAGCCCCTTTTGCACATCGACAATGAATTCTATGGTTCCGGCACCGGCGTAACCGATGGCCTTAGCCGCCTTTACCGCCGCATCGCCCATGGCGCGGCGCATTTTATCCGACATGCCGGGGGCGGGGGCTTCCTCGACCACTTTTTGATGGCGGCGCTGAAGGGAACAATCCCTCTCATGCAGATAAACCGCATCACCGTAATTATCGCCAAAAGCCTGCACTTCAATATGACGCGGCTTGGTTAAATATTTTTCAATCAAAACACGGGCATTGCCAAAAGATGCCGCCGCTTCGCGCTGGCAGCTTTCCAGACCAGAAATAAAATCGGCCGGTTTTTCCACCAGCCGCATGCCCTTTCCGCCGCCGCCCGCAACCGCCTTGATCAATACCGGATAGCCGATTTTATCGGCCTGTTTTTTTAATTTGGGCGGTGTTTGCTCTTCGCCTTGATAACCCGGCACCACGGGGACGCCCGCGCGGCTCATAATGTCCTTGGCTTTATCTTTTAAGCCCATAGACCGAATACTATCCGCGCTTGGCCCGATAAATATGATGCCCGCTTTTGTGCAGGCCTCGGAAAATTCCGCATTTTCGGATAAAAAGCCATAGCCCGGATGAATGGCCTCTGCCCCCGTACGCCGGGCCACGTCCAGAATAACCTCTCCGCGAAGATAACTGTCCGTTGCCGACGCCCCGCCAATATGATGGGCCTCATCCGCAAGGCGCACATGACGGGCCGTGCTGTCCGCATCAGAATAGACCGCAATGGTGTGAATGCCGTTTTTTTGCGCGGTTTTAATCACCCGGCAGGCAATCTCGCCCCTATTGGCAATGAGTATTTTACTGAACATCAGGCGCTATCCTTACCAGAATCATTATTATGGGATATCCACTTCGGCTTTCTTTTCTCTAAAAAGGCCTTCAGGCCTTCTTTCGCTTGCGGGCGGGAACGTATGGCGGCAATACGTTCGGCTGAATCCGCCATGATTTTCGAGCTTAACGGTGCCCCCGCGTAATCCATAATCAACCGCTTGGCCTCGCGCATGGCAAGGGGGCCGTTCGTGCGCACGTGATTAAGCATGACATTTAATTGTGCGGCCATTTCTTCCTCGGATACAGTTAATTCATGAACAAGGCCCAATTCATAAGCCCTCTGACCTTTGAATTTTTCGCCGGTTTGAAAATACCGCCGCGCATTTCGCGCGCCCATGGCGGCTAAGACATAAGGCGAGATCGTCGCAGGGATCAGGCCAATTTTCACCTCTGATAACGCAAAAGTGGTGTTGATGTCCGCAATAACCAGATCACAGCAGGACACAAGTCCGATACCGCCGCCCATAGCCGCCCCCTGAACGCAGGCGATGGTCAATTTATTCAGACTATGCAGGCTATTGAGCATGGCCGCCAGATATTCCGCATCGGCCAGATTTTGATTGTGGGAAAAATCCGCCGCCCGTTTCATCCAATCAAGGTCAGCGCCCGCTGAAAAACTTTTACCCGCCCCGCGCAAAACCACCGCGCGGCAATGATTGTCTTGTTCCAGCTCATAAAAAATCTCGCGAAGCCGGGCAATCATCATTTCATCAAAGGCATTATGCACCTCTGGCCGGTTTAACGTGACCCAGGCAATACCATCGTCATCCTGATCAAGAAGCACTGTTGTATTTGTCATCTGATTTCCTTTTTGCCCTACATATTCTACAATGCAGGCCTACATTCTGAAGACGCCGTATGTGGTTGGCCCAAACGGGGCATTCAAACTTGCCGATAGGCCAAGCCCCAAAACGCGGCGGCTATCCGCAGGGTCAATCACCCCGTCATCCCAGAGCCTTGCCGAGGCATAATAAGGATGGCCTTGATGCTCATATTGTTCTTCGATAGGCTTTTTAAACGCTTCCTCTTCCTGCGTGCTCCATGTACCGCCCTGCCGTTCGATGCCGTCCCGCTTGACCGTGGATAAAACATTGGCCGCCTGCGTCCCGCCCATAACCGATACCCGCGCATTGGGCCACATCCACAGGAAACGCGGATTAAACGCCCGCCCGCACATGCCATAATTTCCAGCCCCAAAAGAGCCGCCAATGATAATTGTGAATTTTGGCACCTGCGCGCAGGAAACCGCGGTTACTAATTTTGCGCCGTCCCGGGCAATGCCGCCGGATTCATATTTCTGGCCCACCATAAAGCCCGTGACATTCTGCAGGAAAATCAAGGGGATACCCCGATGATTACATAATTCAACAAAATGTGCGCCTTTCAAGGCCGATTCAGAAAAAATCACGCCGTTATTGGCCACAATCCCGACGGGCATACCGTAAATATGCGCGAAGCCACAAACGATTGTCGTGCCATAACGTTTTTTAAATTCATCAAATTCGCTGCCATCAACGATACGGGCGATAACCTCACGCACATCATAAGGCGTTTTCAAATCAGGCGGGACAATACCGTGCAATTCGGCCGGATCGTAAGCCGGCTCCTGACTTTCTTTCAGGGCCAATGGATTGGTTTTTTTGCGATTAAGGTTACCAACAATCCTTCTGGCAATTTCAAGCCCGTGGTTATCATCCTGCGCCAGATGATCGACCACACCGGAAATACGGGTATGAACATCGCCGCCGCCCAAATCTTCTGCCGACACCACTTCGCCGGTAGCCGCCTTGACCAGAGGAGGGCCAGCCAGAAAAATTGTGCCCTGCTCCTTTACAATGACATTTTCATCGCTCATGGCCGGCACATAAGCACCGCCCGCCGTACATGATCCCATGACCACCGAAATCTGGGGAATGCCTTTGGCAGACATATTGGCCTGATTATAAAAAATCCGGCCAAAATGATTCTTATCGGGAAAAACCTCATCCTGATTCGGCAAATTGGCCCCGCCGCTATCGACCAGATAAATACAGGGCAGATTATTTTGTTCGGCAACCTCTTGCGCGCGAAGATGTTTTTTGACGGTCATGGGAAAAAAACTTCCCCCCTTAACCGTCGCATCATTGCAAATGATGACGCATTCCTGGCCGCTAACCCTGCCAATGCCCGTGATAATCCCTGCGGCGGCAACATCTTTGCTATACATATCATAAGCCGCAAGCTGGGAAAATTCCATAAAGGCCGAGCCTTTATCCAGCAACCGATTAACGCGGTCACGGGGCAGAAGTTTGCCTCGATCCAGATGACGCTGG
>UOFW01000027.1_pt1 | contig 13120 bp, 12 predicted proteins | sample 1989241 | NCBI WGS metagenome assembly UOFW01 (sample SAMEA4712195, study PRJEB27164) | hydrothermal vent metagenome | biome: marine basaltic hydrothermal vent biome; feature: marine hydrothermal vent; material: mineral | place: Pacific Ocean | collected 2011-06-14/2011-07-23 | depth 1719 m | reverse complement strand
GGAGAAAGCCCAAGAAATGAAGAATGCCTTAGCCATCCAATGTGATGTAACGGATGAGATATCAGTGGCAAAAGCTTTTGCCTTGGCCGTAGAAGGCCATGGCCCTGTCGACATTCTGGTGAATAATGCGGGCGCTGCCATATCACTGCCTTTCAGGAAAATCGACAAGGCTCATTTTCAATCTATGCTGGAGGTGAATTTGATGGGGCCATTCCTGTGCATACAGGTCGTTTTGCAGGAAATGATAGACAAGGGGGCAGGCCGGATTATAAATGTTGCCAGTACCGCTGCGTTAAAAGGTTATAGCTATGTTGCGGCCTATAGCGCCGCCAAGCACGGTGTTATGGGATTAACGCGGTCTTTGGCCTTGGAGGTGGCGGGCAAGGGCGTGACGGTGAATGCGGTATGTCCCGGGTTTACAGAAACGGATATTGCGCGGGATGCCATAAAAAATATAATGGCAAAAACCGGCAGAACGAAAGAACAGGCCATCGCGGAACTGGTGGTTCATAACCCGCAAAAGCGCTTGATCCAGCCTGCGGAAGTCGCGGCAAGTGTCTTATGGTTATGCGGTGATAATGCGGCGTCCATTACGGGTCAGGCCATTGCCGTTGCCGGCGGCGAGGTGATGTCATAAAAATGAGGGAATATGCCAAATAACGATAATGAAAATGCTGAAAATGATGCGGATACGAAGAAATTGGGATTATGGCTCCGGCTGATCACCAATTCCAATATTGTTGAGAAAAAAATCAGAAATCTATTCCGGTCTGAATTCGGGGTGACCTTGCCGCGTTTTGACTTGATGGCGGCATTATACCGCGAGCAAGGCGGCCTTACCATGGGCGAATTATCCAGAAGACTGCTTGTATCCAACGGCAATGTAACCGGAATCGTCGGGCGGCTGCAAAAAGAAGGGATGGTGAAGCGGTGGGTGCTGCCGACAGATCGCAGAATTTATAGTGTTGGCTTGACCCCAAAAGGGCGGATAGAATTTAAGCGGATGGCCGACCGCCATAAAGAATGGATCGCCGATATTTTTAGGGATTTAAAGGATGATGAACTCGCCCAAATGATCCCGATGATGGACCGTATGAGGGAAGTTCTTAAAAATCGTCCATAAGTTTCCAGAATTTAATGATCACACAGGAAAAGCGCAAAAGGGTAAAAAAATGAAGTTAGCAGGGCTGAAACCAAAGCATTTTTTATGGGAAATGAAAGGCGATGTTGCCGTCATAAAATTAAACAGGCCGGACCGGAAAAACCCGCTGACATTTGACAGCTATGCGGAACTTCGGGATGTTTTCCGTGATATGGTTTATGCCGATGATGTGAAAGCGGTGGTCTTTGCCAGTAACGGCGGCAATTTCTGTTCCGGCGGCGATGTTCATGACATCATTGGCCCGCTTTTGGATAAGGATATGAAGGGGCTTTTGGATTTTACCCGTATGACCGGTGATCTGGTTAAGGCGATGATCAATTGCAAGGTTCCGATCATTGCCGCAACAGACGGTATATGCGTTGGGGCCGGCGCAATGATTTCACTGGCTTCGGACATCCGTTTTGCCACGCCCGAATGTCAGACGGCTTTTCTTTTTACCCGCGTTGGTCTTGCCGGATGCGATATGGGAGCCTGCGCCATGCTGCCGCGCGCCATTGGACAAGCCCGCGCCGCAGATTTGCTTTATACGGGCCGCGCCATGAAGGCAGATGAAGGCGAACGCTGGGGTTATTTTAACAAAATAGTCGCCGCAGAAGACTTATTCGATGTGGCTCTGGCCTATGCCACGCGCCTTGCCGATGGCCCTAATTTTGGTCATATGATGACCAAGACCATGCTTGTTCAGGAATGGAGTATGCCGCTTGATATGGCCATCGAAGCCGAGGCGCAGACGCAGGCAATCTGCATGCAGACACAAGATTTTCAGCGGGCCTATGATGCCTTTGTAGCTAAAGAAAAACCCAGTTTTAAGGGAGATTAGAATGGATCAGACGTATCTTGATTGGCCCTTTTTGAATGCGGATTATAAAAAGCTCGCTTTGGATCTTGATCTATGGTGCGCGGATCATTTGGCCGATATTTCCCATGATCGATCAATGGCGGATGATATGTGCCGCATGCTGGTTAAAAGATTGGGAGAGGCCGGGTGGTTGCGTTATGCGGTGCCAAAAGCTTATGGCGGCATATTTGAGAAACTGGACGTGCGGTCCTTATGCCTGATACGGGAAACATTGGCCCGCCATGATGGCTTGGCCGATTTTGCCTTCGCCATGCAGGGGCTCGGCAGCGGCACCCTGTCCTTATTTGGCTCGGAAGATCAAAAAAACGAATATCTGATCGCCGTTGGTAAGGGGATAAAAATTGCGGCTTTTGCCTTGTCCGAACCGGACGCAGGATCAGATGTGGCCGCCATGACAACCCACTACCGGGAAGAGGGTGATGAGCTTGTTCTAAATGGCTGCAAGACATGGATTTCAAATGGCGGTATCGCGGATTATTATACGGTTTTTGCCCGAAAAGAAGGAAGCAGCGGCACCAAAGGCATTTCGGCCATCATTGTGGACGCTAGCGCCATAGGCTTTGCGATTGCGGAAAGAATAGAGGTCTCAGCCCCCCACCCCCTGGCCAAGATTACCTTCACAGAATGCCGGGTGCCAAAATCGGCCTTGATCGGGGAAGAGGGGCGCGGCTTTAAATATGCCATGGCAACCCTGGATGTGTTTCGCACCACCGTTGGCGCGGCATCCATGGGATTTGCCAAGCGGGCCATGGACGAAGCCATGAGGCGGGCCACAAGCCGGAAAATGTTCGGCGGGCTGATGACAGATTTGCAGATCATCCAGAGTAAACTTGGCGATATGGCGCTGAATATTGATGCCAGCGCCTTGCTGATTTATCGGGCCGCCTGGGCCAAGGATTGCGCCAAAGATCGTGCGATGAATCGTGTCACCCGTGAGGCTGCCATGGCGAAACTTTACGCCACAGAGGCCGCACAGAAAATCATTGATGACGCCATTCAGATTTTTGGCGGGCAGGGTGTGGTTTTTGGCGAGGTGGTGGAAAGACTATATCGGGAAGTGCGCAGCCTGCGGATTTATGAAGGGGCGTCGGAAGTTCAGAAAATAATCATTGCAGGGCAAGCCTTAATCCCTTATCAATATAAAAAATAAGACGGGTCAATATAAAAAATAAGACGGGTCAATATAAAAAATAAGACGGGTCAATATAAAAAATAAGCCGTAGAATTACGGCAAAACGCGACGGATCAAAAACGGCAGTATCAGCAAAGAGGAAGCGTGATATATGTCTGACTTAACGGCCTATGTGGATCAATTTGCGGCGGATAATTTGCCGGATGAAAATGATTTGCCTGAATTCATCCATGATTTTTCTGAACTGCAATATCCCCGCAGGCTGAATGCGGCCTGCCAATTGCTGGATAAGAATATTGCGGCGGGGCGCGGTGATAAAATCGCGATCAGAACCCCCGATGAAAGCTGGACTTACCGTGAAGTTTTCGAAAAATCCAATCAGATTGCCCATGTTCTGGTAGAGGATATGGGCCTTGTCACGGGCAACCGGGTATTGTTGCGGTCCGCGAATAATCCGATGATGGTGGCCTGCTGGTTTGCGGTTTTAAAGGCCGGCGGCATTGCGGTGGCCACCATGCCTTTATTGCGGACGCGGGATTTGATTCCTGTGATCACGAAGGCCGAAGTTTCCCTTGGGTTATGTGATGCGCGTTTGGCAGAGGAACTGGAAAATGCCAAAGCTGCCGCACCGTTTCTGAAACAACTGTATTATTTCAATGGCCGGGATGACAAGCTTGACAACCTCATGAAGGACAAGCCCGTGGATTTTGAACCTGTGGATACGGCGGCAAAGGATATTGCCCTGATCGCCTTTACCAGCGGCACCACGGGAAATCCAAAAGGCACCATGCATTATCATCAGGACGTCATGTCCATGTGCAATTGCGTGGGGGATCGCCTGCTTGGGATTGGGGAAGATGATGTGATTATCGGCAGCCCTCCTTTGGCTTTTACCTTTGGGCTTGGGGCCTTATTGGCCTTTCCGTTTTATGCGGGGGCGAGTACGGTATTGCTTGAAATGGGCACGCCGGAGGTCTATTTGAAATCCATCGAACGTTTTCGGGCAACATGGAGCTTCACCGCGCCGACCGCTTACCGCGCCATGCTCACCAGTGCGGCAGATCATGACCTGTCATGCCTGCGGGCCTGCGTATCTGCGGGGGAGCATTTGCCGTTGCCGACTTTTAAGGCCTGGGAGGCCGCCACGGGACTGCGGCTTATTGATGGCATCGGGGCCACGGAAATGATTCATATTTTCATATCGGCGGCGGGGGAGGATATTCGCCCGGGGGCCACGGGTAAAGCCATTGCCGGTTATCAGGCCTGTATTCTGGATCAGGATTATAAGCCCTTGCCTGCGGGCAAGGTTGGCCGGCTCGCGGTAAAAGGCCCGACAGGATGTAAATATCTGAATGATGACCGTCAGTCGGTTTATGTTCAGGGGGGCTGGAATGTGACCGGGGACGCCTATAAAATGGATGAGTATGGCTATTTCTGGTTTCAGGCCCGCGATGATGATATGATCGTTTCATCGGGTTATAATATTGGGGGGCCTGAGGTCGAAGAAGCCCTGATGGATCACCCGGCAGTGGCAGAATGCGCCGTTGTCGCCGCGCCGGATGCGGCACGGGGCCAGATCGTCAAAGCTTTCATCCTGTTGGCATCCGGCTATGAGGCGGGTGATGATCTGATCAAAGAATTGCAGGCATTCGTCAAACAAGCCATCGCGCCCTATAAATATCCGCGCGCAATTGCGTTTGTTGAAGATTTGCCAAAAACCGAAACCGGAAAAGTTCAGAGGTTTCTTTTGCGGCAAAGAGAGTTGGAAAAAAGCTAAAAGGAAATATCTTCAGCTTCATCAAGCAGGAAGCCTTCCATTTTTGCGCGTATGTCATCCGGGATCTTTGCTGATTTTATGGTTTTATGATTAACCCAGACGATGCTCTGGCGGGTGAGGAAGCGGATTTCATCCTTGCAGGATGTGACAATGGACAGGTCAATGCGGCTGCGGCCAATTTTAGTGACCCCCAGAGCAAATGTCAGCCTGTCATTAAGATAGCTCGGATTTTTAAAGCTGCTCTCCAGATGAGCAAGCGGCACGGCCCAGCCCTCGGCAAACATTTTTGGATAGGGGTATTCCAAGGCGTCTTCAAACCAGATTTCGCTTGCCTGATTGATCATTTCGTAATATCGGGGGTAATATACAATGCCGGCAGGATCGACATGATTAAAACGAACGACTATTTCTGTTGTGAAGCGTGGCATTACTCTGTAATTTCCTGCATAATAGTGTTTACTCTAAAACCATAACCTTAAAGACGGTAAAGATGAAGAATATTTTCGTACAGATTAAATGTGAACTTGGCAAGGTTTATGATGTTGCTGAATGTATAGTGGATAGCCTTGAAGAGACAGAAGAGGTTTATTCGGTCTCCGGTGCCTTTGATTTGATGATCAAGCTTCATCTGGAAGAAGACGAAGACATTGGCCGTTATATCAATGACCGGGTACAAACCATTCCCGGTATCAAAGATACTTTCACGATGATGGCTTACAAGGCCTTTATGTAGCCCCCTTATCCTTAACCTGTGAATTTTCTTGATCTGGATCAGGGTTTTCTGCATCAGTCATGGCATATGGATCAGTATGACAATAAACCGTAAAAAATCACAAACTGCGAGTGTGCCCCGCCGCTTGCCGCGTTATACCAGCTATCCGACGGCACTGGAATTTGATAGCCTTGACCCAAATATTTATGCCGAGTGGCTTAAGGCCTTGCCAGAGGACCAGCCGATCAGTCTTTATTTTCACATTCCTTTTTGTGAAAAGCTCTGTTGGTTCTGCGGCTGTTTTACCAAAATTTCCAATAGCATGGAACCTGTGCAGCGGTATCTGGAGGTTTTGCGCAAAGAAATTCACTTAATCAGCAGCATCACCGGACAAAAGAAAGTCAGCCATATTCATTTTGGCGGTGGCTCGCCAACTATTATTGATGCCGAATCCTTTACGCGTCTGATGGATCTGGTGCGGGAGTCGTTTGATATTCTGCCGGATGCGGAAATTGCGATTGAAATCGATCCGCGTACCTGCGCCGAAGATAAAGTAAATGCCTATGCAAAAAGCGGCGTTAACCGCGCAAGCTTTGGTATACAGGATTTTAATCCTCATGTTCAGGTGGCCATAAACCGGGTTCAGCCCGATGCGCTTATTACAGATAATATACGTTGGTTCAGGGATGCGGGGATCACGGATATTAATTTTGATCTGATTTACGGTATGCCTCGGCAAACGTTGGAGACCATCGAGGAAACCGTGGTCAAGACCAACGGATTTCGCCCGTCCCGCATAGCGCTTTTTGGTTATGCCCATGTGCCATGGATGAAAAAACATCAGCAGATGATGGACAAACATCACTTGCCAGAGCAAGGCGAACGGCAAGCCATGTTTGAACTGGCCAGCCGGAAATTACAGGAATTTGGCTATCAGGCCATCGGGCTGGATCATTTTGCCCTGCCGGAAGATAGCCTGATCACGGCCCGCGCAGAAGGCCGTATGAAACGTAACTTTCAAGGCTATAGCGCGGATCCCGCAACGACGATGATCGGTTTTGGGGCCTCTGCCATTGGTTCCCTGCCGGAGGGTTATGTCCAGAATAGCCCTGACTTAAAGTCTTATGTGGATTCCCTTGAGAAGGATGTCCTTCCGGCGCGGCGGGGCCTGAAAGTTGATGCCATGGATATTATGTATCGGGAGGTTATCTCCACCCTGATGAGCGTTTTTGCCGTTGATCCATGGGCCATTGCCAAAAAGCATAATATTGCCCATGATTTTGCGACAGAGAAAGTTGATTTGGAGAAGTTGGTCGCCGTGGGTTATCTTGACCGCGAAGGGATGACATATGGCCTGACAGAGGCTGGTCAGCCGTATCTTCGAGCTATTGCCACCCTGTTTGATCAGTATTTCCCGCAGAATTCAGACATCATTGATCGCTGCGTTCATGAAAGCGAAGGTTAAGGTTTTCCCCCGCTTACATGGTGGGTTAACTTGTCAAGAAGCTGGTCAAGCTGCGCCTGCTGCTGCTTTGTCAATATGGCCAGCAAGGAATTTTCATATTCGGTGACAAGCGGGGCGATTTTATGGAATAAATCTGTGCCTTGATCGGTAAGATTCAACACAGAGCGACGTTTGTCCTCTGCGGAAAATATTTTATGAACCAGTTTTTTTTCAGACAAGCCTTTGATGGCCCGGCTGACGGCCACCTTGTCCATGGCGGTTTTTTCGCCCGCTTGTGCCGCAGAAATATTTGGGTAACGATTAAGGATCGCCAGTATTTTCCATTCATGGGGGGTAATATCAAATTGTGTTGTATAGAGTTGGGCCAATTGATGGCTGATAATATTGGTGAGAAATGACAGCTGGTACGGTAAAAAATTTTCCAGAACCAGCGCTTTATCTTTATTATTTGTCATATGCTATCGCTCGCCTTTTATATTTTAGTTCTTAAATATCTTGAAATAGGTTTCATTTGTAACTATAAATATCTATTATAGTAAAGCCAAATTGTAAAATAACCTTAGTTTGCGCTTTGTGTCACCTGATTTTTAAGTCATAATTCTCCGCTGATGCGAGAAGATATTTAACGGAATGGAATAGAGATATGAAATTAGCCTCATTAAAAGACGGACGTGACGGTAAATTGGTTGTGGTTTCCAGAGACCTGAGCCGTTATGTATCCGCAGAAGCCGTGGCCCCCACACTGCAGGCGGCCCTTGAAGGTTGGGCAGAAGCCGAACCAAAGCTGATCGCCATTTATGATGATTTGCAAGCGGGTAAATTAGACGGCGAAGAATTTGCCCCCGCCGCCTGTGATGCCCCGTTGCCGCGATCCTATCACTGGGTTGATGGCAGTGCTTATGTGACCCATGTGGAATTGGTGCGCAAAGCGCGCGGCGCGGAATTGCCGGAAAGCTTCTGGAATGATCCCCTGGTTTATATGGGCGCGTCCGATGCCTTCATCGGCCCGCGCGATGATATTGAGGTGGAATCCGAAGCATGGGGCATAGATTTCGAAGCCGAAGTGGCCGTGATTACCGATGATGTGCCGGCTGGTGTCACCACCGAAAATGCCAAGGGGCATATCAAGCTTCTGGGCATTTTGAATGATGTTTCCTTGCGGAATCTAATCCCCGCTGAACTTGGCAAGCAATTTGGTTTTTATCAGTCCAAACCCTGGACGGCCTTTTCGCCGGTATTCGTCACGCCCGATGAATTGGGTGATGCCTGGGATGGGACAAAACTGCATCTGCCGCTTCATGCGATTCTTAATGGCACCACCGTTGGCTCTCCCAATGCCGGGGTGGATATGACTTTTGATTTTGCCCAACTGATCAATCATGTGGCCAAAACGCGTTCTCTTATGGCGGGCACGGTGATCGGCGGCGGCACCGTATCCAATGAAGGCTCGAAGGATGGCTCTTGCTGTCTGGCCGAGGTGCGCTGCCTTGAAACCATCAAGGACGGCAAGCCGTCAACGCCCTTTATGAGCTTTGGCGACCGGGTGGAGATTGATATGTTCGACGTTGAAGGCAAAAGCATCTTTGGCCGCATTGATCAGGTCGTCAAACAATATACACCCTAAGGGAATAAGCATGGAACTTTATGGATATTTCAGATCTTCAACCGCCTACCGGGTGCGGATCGCCCTGAATGTCAAGGGGCTGGATTGCCGGCATATCCCCCTGTCCATTCTGGCAGGGGAGCATAAGGGGACGGAATATCTGAAAAAAAATCCTCAAGGGTTTGTGCCGTATTTTACCGATGGTGATGTGGCCATGGGCCAGTCCATGGCCATGCTGGAATATTTGGAGGAAGAATATCCGCGCCCGGCCCTGCTGCCGGAAGATGCCATGGGCCGCGCGCGGGTGCGCCAGCTCTCTGGTATCATTGCCTGCGATATTCATCCGGTGGATAATCTGCGGGTACTGAAATATATCACGGATGAACTTGGCGCGAGTGATGCGCAGAAAACCGCTTGGTATCATCATTGGATACTGGAAGGATTCAAGGCCTTTGAAACCCTGCTTCAGGACGGAAAATCCGGTGACTTCTGTCATGGGGATCAGGTGACTTTTGCGGATTTATGTCTGGTGCCGCAGGTTTATAATGCCCGGCGGTTTAACTGTTCTTTGGGGGAATTTCCCAATATCATCCGCATTGCGGATAATTGCAATAAGCTGGCGGCCTTCATTCAGGCCCTGCCAGAAAATCAGGAGGATGCCACATGAAAAACCTGTTCGATGTTTCCGGAAAAATAGCGGTGGTCACCGGCGGATCGCGCGGTATCGGGGCCATGATTGCAGCAGGATATGTGGAGAACGGCGTTAAAACCTATATCTGTTCCCGCAATAGGGAGCAAGCAGAAGACACCGCAAAAATATTGTCAGAAAAGGGCATATGTATCGCCCTGCAAGCAGATTTATCCACAAGCGAGGGTACTGAAAAATTTGTCACCGAAGTTTCTGAACGCGAGGAAAAGATTGATATTCTGGTCAATAATGCCGGTGCCGTCTGGGCCGCGCCGATTGATGATTTTCCCGAAAGTGGCTGGGATAAGGTTATGGATATAAATGTGAAATCAGTCTTTTTCCTGACGCAGAAATTCCTGCCCCTGCTGCGGGCAGCAACCACAGAGGAAAAATTGGCCCGTATTATTAATATTGCCTCGGTTGATGGTCTGTCGGTTCCCCGTTTTGAAACCTATAGCTATTCCGCCAGCAAAGCGGCGGTTATCCATATGACCAAGGTTCTGGCCAAGCGGTTGTCGCGCGATAAAATCACGGTAAATGCCATTGCGCCGGGGGCATTTCCCAGTGAAATGACCAAAGTGGTTTTGCAAAACCATAAACAAATGATGCTCGATCAGGTGCCTTTGGGCCGTATTGGCGAGCCAGAAGACATGGCCGCCGCCGCCATTTATCTTGCCTGCCCCGCCAGCAGTTATGTCACGGGGATTACCTTGACCGTTGATGGTGGCTGGTCCACGACCTTATAATCGATTCCTATAATCGGGCAATGATACTGGCAATAGCATCCAGATTGGCGTGCCCCAATTTCCGGCAGCGTTCCGGTGACCAGCCGACCTCCGGGTTTGGCGTATCGACAGTATCTTTAAAGGGCATCTCAAGGGTCATGGAAACGGCCTGATAGCGGTAGGCCAGCTGATTTGTCCCTATGGCCATATTTGCGGTGCCGGCGGCAGCTTTGGGATAGCCTTTTTCGGTCTGAAAGTCTGGATTAACCTGCATCAGGCACCGTTGATACTCATAGGAAAGATCAAGGCGGGCAACATCTATATCAGGAATGCCCTCAAAACAGGCGATGAAATTATAGGGCAAGTCCTCATCACCGTGGACATCAAGGACAAGATCAATTCCCGTTTCATCCATTTTGCCGCGCACGTAAAAAACTTCGGGGCAATTTTCAACGGAGGGATTTTCCCATTCACGATTTAAATTTGCGCCGGCCGCATTGGTGCGCAGATGGCCGCGCCGACTGCCATCCGGGTTCATATTGGGCACCACATAAAAAACCGCCTTTTCAAGAAGGCTTCGGCTGAGGGCATCTTCATGATCCAATAGTCTTTCAAGGAAACCCTCCACAAACCATTCGGCCATTGTCTCTCCGGGATGCTGGCGCGCGATGACCCAAATGACTTTTTTGCCGACCGCCATCTCGCCGATGGTCAGCAAGTCCAAATCCTGCCCGTCGAGGGTTTCACCAATGGCGTTAAGGTGGACGCGTTCATCTTTTGCGGCCTGAGATATCAAATCATGGTGACGTTCCATGCTATAGGGCGCAAAATAGGCGTAATATACGCTGTCACTTTCCGGGATATGCTGAATGGTAATTTCGCCGTCATGATAAATTGTGCTGACCCTGAACCATTCTTCGCGATCATAAGAGGCAACGGCCTGATAATTTTCCCAACCATCCGGATAGGCGGCACCAGCGGCATTTTCAAGGGTCATGGCGCAGAGCTGACCCTTGGCCCCGCTGAGGCGAAAATAAAACCACTGGTAAAAATCTGAATCATGATCCTTGCGAATGCGCAGCCGTATATTGCCCGTATTTCCCGCCTCGATGACCTCTATATTGCCTGCATCAAAGTTGCTGCTGATTTTAACCATTACGCTATTCCTATAATTTGGCCCCTATTTTTCGGCCCGGCAGTTTTATTTCCATTTCTATCCGGTCTTTATATGGTGGTTTAAGGGGGCTGTAAATTACTTGCAAAATAAAAACACTTTGGCGGTTTATCTGAAGGCGACAAAAAGAGATCATAAGAACATACCATGAATATGATAAATAATATTTCCGCGAAGGGCGGTTCCGTGGAATATTCTGCTTTTTTTAAATGATGACCTTAACAAAGGATGACAGATGATTTCTTTTCTGCCAGACTGCACGACTTTATAACATAATGATAAAAAAACAGTGTGAATAGTTAAGGGGACAAAAATGTCTGATACCGTAATGGCTTCCAAAGCCAAGCCCGAAGAGTTTCTTGGTCATCCAAAAGGGTTGTTTGTTTTATTCTTCACAGAAATGTGGGAACGTTTTAGTTACTATGGTATGCGGGGGCTGCTGATATTTTATCTGACCCAGCATTTCCTGTTTTCCGATCAAAAGAGTTACGCCATTTACGGGGCATATACCGCGCTTGTTTATCTTGCCCCTGTTTTGGGCGGCGCTTTATCGGATCGCTATCTTGGGGCAAGGAAATCGGTGACATTGGGGGCCATACTGCTGGTTCTGGGTCATATTGGCATGGCCATCGAAGGATTGCCCGCCACCATGGCCATGATTAACGGCGTTGAAACCGTCGTGCGCGATGATTTTTACCTTCAGATTTTTTATCTGTCATTGGCCTTGATTATTACGGGCGTTGGCTTTTTGAAAGCGAATATATCCACCATCGTTGGCTCCCTATACGAGCAGGACGATCCCCGGCGCGACAGCGGGTTTACCATTTTCTATATGGGCATTAATCTGGGGTCTTTTGCGGCGGCCTTATTGTGTGGCTATCTTGGCCAGACCGTTGGCTGGTGGGCCGGTTTTGGCGCGGCGGGCGTTGGTATGCTCTTTGGTCTGATCGTATTCCTCAAATGGCAGGGCCTTCTTCTTGGCAAGGCAGAACCCCGTAATCCGGCGGAATTGAAAGAAAAGATTTTTGCCGGACTGAGCCGCGAAGTCCTGATTTACATTGGTGCCGCAGGTGCCGTATTGGTCTTTTGGCAGCTGGTGCAGCATCAGGCGCTGGTTGGTCAATTGCTGGGGGGCTTTGGGGCTATTGTCCTCATTATCATTCTGGCTTATTCCTTCCTTAAATGCAGTAAGGAAGAGCGCGATAGAATGTTTGTGGTTTCCTTCCTGATCTTCATGTCAGTCATTTTCTGGGCGCTATTTGAGCAAGCGGGTAGTTCCTTAAATCTTTTGGCAGACAGAAGTGTTGATCGGGAAGTTCTCGGCATGACCGTACAGGCGTCACAATTACAATCCCTGAATGCGTTATTCATCTTTACGCTAGCCCCGTTTTTCGCCATGCTCTGGGTGTATTTGGCCCGCAAGGGATGGGAGCCCAACACGCCGATGAAATTCTCTCTTGCCATTGCGCAGGTGGGGCTTGGCTTTCTGGTTCTGGTTTACGGCGCGGGTTTGGCAGACGGCGGAAAAATCGCCCTGATCTGGATTGTCTTGCTCTATTTGCTGCATACAACCGGTGAATTATGTCTCTCGCCCGTTGGTTTGTCCGTGGTGACAAAACTGTCTGTGGCTAAAATGGTGGGCTTTATGATGGGCGTGTGGTTCTTGGCCTCCGCTGCGGCCAATTATATTGCCGGCACGATTGCCAAAATGACCAGTAGTGCAAATGGGGTGAGCAACGCCGAGGCGCTGTCGCTCAAAATGGATGTCTATACCAATGTTGGTCTTTTGGCCCTTGGTATTGCCTTGGCCCTTGCGGTTCTGT
>UOFW01000152.1_pt1 | contig 13214 bp, 14 predicted proteins | sample 1989241 | NCBI WGS metagenome assembly UOFW01 (sample SAMEA4712195, study PRJEB27164) | hydrothermal vent metagenome | biome: marine basaltic hydrothermal vent biome; feature: marine hydrothermal vent; material: mineral | place: Pacific Ocean | collected 2011-06-14/2011-07-23 | depth 1719 m | reverse complement strand
TCTGCAATCTTTTGATGCGGATGATTTTTCAAAAATGTTAGTAGGGCTTGAAATATGAGTGACGGTAAAAAACAACTTTTAAAGATTTTCATCGAAGTCTTTCCGCTCGTGATGTTTCTTTATACCTATGATGCCAAAAACTGGGAAAGTGTTTATCTTGCAACAGGGGTATTCATGGGGGCAATGCTGGTATCCATGGTCGCGTCGAAACTGGTCTTTAAAAAAATTGGTTTGATATTATGGATTTCCGGTTTCTTTGTCGGGGTTTTAGGCGGCTTGACATTATATTTTCGTGACCCGATGTTTATCAAAATGAAGCCAACTATTTTCAACGGCCTTCTGGCGATAACCCTGCTTGGCGGGGTATATTTCAAAAAATACTTCTTGAAAAATGTATTCGAAGCGGGCTTTCCCCCGATGCCGGATGAGATATGGAAGAAGCTTTCCTTCCGATTTGGCCTGTTTTATATTTTCAATGCGGGGCTGAATGAAGTTATCCACCGGAATTTTTCTTTTGAAACATGGCTTGAAACCAAAATCTGGATCGGGGTGCCTTTGGGTATTCTCTTCATGATGGCGCAAATGCCCATGTTGATGAAATATATGGAAGTTGAAGAAAAAAGCAGTGAGAATTAAACTCTGATATCGATGATCTGTCCGGGGCGGGTGTCGACGGGTTTGTTGCTGTTGCCGAGACTTTCGCGAAGATTAAGATTCACCCCCTGATTTTGACCGCCAGAATTGTCCACAGAAACATTACCCACAGAAAATTCAGATTTTAATTTTTCGATATTATCGGCTTTCAAACGATCCTGAAGCTTTTTCAGGGCCTCCCGATTGGCCTCTATTCTGTTTTGCCGGCCGGAATCCTGTACGGCCTTGCTGCTTTGTTCAGCGGCCTGCTTATCGTTTTCTTGTTTAAGCTGCCGATCTTGCAGGGCTTGTTGCTGTTGACGCTGATTGGGGTCAATCAATCCGTTCAGGGAAGCCAGTAATTGTGAGTTTGAGGTAATATTCATTGTAAGCCCGAGTTTAAGTCACAATATTTAATGTATCACTAATATAGAAGCTATACCCGGTCTTTCTGAAGGGAAGCGGTCACTTTTCTGTGACCATGGTCTGTAATTATGGAAACGGAGCCATTTTACGCCTATTTTAACAGAATTTCCAGTTGTTTTTTTATCTGTGGCTTTAAGGCGTCCGGGGCGAATTTTTCGGCCTGTTTCAAGGACTTAATGGCGTCCGGTTTCTGGTCGAGCATCATATAGGCCTTGGCGAGCCGGAACCAGCCTTCTATATTTTCGGGATTCTCATCCATTTTCCGGGCTAAGCGCGCGACCATGCTTTTGATCAAGGCTTCTTGCTCTTCTGTTGACATTTCAGCTATGGCTTTGCGATTCGCCTCGCTCAAAGGGGGGGCAACCGCCGTTGAATTTGTCACCGGCAGCCCCAGATCATTTTGTGCTTTGTCAATCCAGCGCTGCACAGACCTGCGCCATGGGGCGTCTGCTTGGCTATCAGCCATGAGCGCCTGCCAACTTGCCAATGCCTGTTCCCTATTACCGGCTTGATATTCTGCCAAGGCCAAATAATGCCGAACGCCGGGGTTGCCGGGCTGTATTTTTTGAGCGCGGTCAAGGGCAAGAAGCGCTGCCGGACTGATCCGTCCATCGCTTAACCTAATAAGGCTTTCACTAAAAATTACGGCGGCGTCAATATTGTCGCCGTCCAGTTCAAACCAATGCTGGAATGCCTCTGCCGCTTTGACCCTGTCTTGAAGATCTGTTTGATATTGGCCGAGGGCGCGCCAGGCATTGAAGTCGTCGGGGTTCTCTCGTAAATGGGCCTGTATTTTGGCCACTTCCGCGATCATCTCAGGGGACGCGCTGTTATTTTTTGTCCTTTGCGCTGTGGAATGCGCCTGATCCTTAAGGGCAAAGTCCGGCATGCCGGGCATGCCAATGTTCAGATAAAATGCCGCAGAACCTAAAAGAACAAGGGATATTATTATCGTAAGAAGCCTCAATGAAGCTTCATTACTCTTTGGTTCAATGGTCTCTTTTTCCGAAGAAATTCTTAATAGCCGGCGTTCAATTTCAAGACGTGCGGCGGCAACCTCTGCCATGCTCAGGACGCCATTATCGAGGTCGGACTGAAGCTCTAGAAGCTGAGCTTTATATACGGCGATATTTTTAACATTGTTTTTTACGATATTTTTTGGGACAGCAGAGTCATTCTGGTGCCGGTATAAGGGCACCAGCATCAGGGCAAGCGTCAGGAGGAATATAATGGATAAAGCAAGCCAAATCATCATTCGTTATTATCCTTCATGATTTTTTTAAGGTGTTTTTCTTCTGCGGCTGTCAGGGGCCGGGTAACGTCCTGCTCCGGTTTTTGCCGGGTGGTGCGAAAGACCAAAACCCCCCCGATTAACAAGAGAGCGATTGGCCCGAGCCAAAGAATGGCCGTGGCAGAATTAAAAGGGGGCTTCAGCAGCACCCAGTCGCCGTAACGAACGGTCATGAATTTAAAAATTTCCGCGTCCGTTTCGCCGGCGATAATCTGTTCCCGGACAATGGCCCTAAGGTCCTGGGCTAGTTCCGCATCTGATTCCACAATGGATTGATTCTGGCAAACAAGGCAGCGTAACTGTTTCATAATATGCTGCGCCCTGGCTTCCTGCGCGGGATCCTGGAGTCGGTTTTTATCGACACCAATGGCCCCGGCGTTTAAGATAAACATCATAAAAAGGGCGGGGATTAACAGAAACCTCATGACGCGTCTTCCTGCTGTAAATTTTTGATTATGGGCAGAATAAGGTCATCAACCTGCATCTGATGGATGGGGCCAATATGTTGATATCGGATGATACCATTCTTGATGATGAAGGTTTCCGGCGTTCCTGTAACGCCCCAGTCAATGGCGACACGCCCCTTAAGATCAGTCCCGATCTTGTCATAGGGGTTGCCGAGGCTTTTGAGAAAACTGAGGCTGTTTTTGGGGCGGTCTTTATAGGCAATACCATGTAATTTCACGCCGTCCAGCTTGCCGAGAAGTTCAAGGGCCGGATGTTCAACCCGGCAAGGCCCGCACCATGAGGCAAAAAAATTGACGATGACAATATTTTCAGGATCAATCAAATCTGCTGTGCTAAGGCCAATGCCGTCCCCCTGCAGCGGCGGCAGGGAAAAATCCGGCACAGGCTTATTGATCAGACCCGAGGGAATCTCGCTTGGTTTCAGGCTTAAACCGATCATAAAGGCAATGAGAATACCCGCAAAAATAAACAGCGGAAGAAATCTTTTAAGGGGCATGTTTCCTCTTTCCTGACGCTTTTTGTCTTTGCGGCGTGCCAATGCGGTAGCGGCGATCGCTCAAAGAGATCAATCCCCCCAGCACCACAATTATGGTGCCAATCCAGAACCAGACCTGCATAGGTTTATAATAGGCCCGAATGCCCCAGCGTCCCTGGCCCTGAGATTCTCCGATAACGATGAACAGATCGCCCGCCATTGTGGTTTTTACGGCGCCTTCGGTCGTGGTTATGGGGGATGAGACATAGGTTCTGGTCTCAGGATAGGCCATGAAGCTTTCCCCGTTTTCTGCGCTATTCTGTGGCGAAACAGAAATGATGCCGCGCACAGCCGTGTAATTAGGGCCGGCCACGGGGATAACATCTTTTAACGTCAGGCGATAACCGCCAATGGTCATATCTTCCCCTAAACCCATGACTTTTTGGGCCTCTATTGTCCAGGCGGATGTCCCGACGATGCCCAGCAGGCCAACGGCAAAACCAAAATGGCCCAGGGTCATCCCCCAGCTTGATCGCGGCTGACGCTTCAGGCGGCTCATGCTTTCCTTGAAGGGGGTCTGAAATAATTTTATTCTACTGGCCAGCTCCTGCAGCGTAGACAGCAGCAGCCAGACACCGATACCAATCCAGATCACAGGCATAATAGCCCCGCCGTAAGTGGCATAAAAAGTCATCAGCGCGGCCAGCAGAGCTATCCCCGTAACGGCCATCAGGCGTTGACTGATGCCTTTAATGTCGGCCCGTTTCCATTTTAAATGCGGGCCGTAAACCATGGTAACCACCAGAGGAATCATCAGCAAACTAAAGACCAGATTAAAGAAGGGCGCGCCAACAGAGGATTTTACCCCGAAAAAAGCATCACTGAGCAGGGGATGCATGGTGCCATAAAGCACCACAGCCGCCGCCACGGACAGAAATAGATTATTGATCATCAGGCCGCTTTCCCGGCTTATGGGGGCAAATAGCCCGCCAGCCTGCAGCTTATCAGAACGAATGGCAAATAATAAAAAGCTACCGCCAATAACAAGCGCCAAAAATACCAGAATATATAAGCCGCGCTCAGGATCCGTGGCAAAGGCATGGACAGAGGTGATGATGCCGGACCGAACAATGAATGTGCCGAGCAAACTGAAGGAAAAGGCAATGATCGCGAGTAATATGGTCCAGCTTTTTAAGGTATCGCGTTTCTCGACCACAATGGCGGAATGCAGCAAGGCCGTAGCCACAAGCCACGGCATGAAGGACGCATTTTCAACCGGATCCCACGCCCACCAGCCGCCCCAGCCGAGCTCGTAATAGGCCCACCACGACCCAAGCACGATACCAATGGTCAAAAATATCCAGGCCAGCAATGTCCATGGCCGAACCCATCTGGCCCAGGCCGGATCAACGCGCCCTTCGATCAGGGCGGCAATAGCAAAGGAAAAAACCACCGACAGGCCCACATAGCCCAGATATAAAAATGGCGGATGGAAAACAAGGCCCGGATCCTGAAGCAACGGGTTCAGGCCATTGCCTTCGAACGGGACATCAGACAGACGGTCAAAGGGATTGGAGGTGAGCAGCATGAACAGGTAAAAACCGATACCAACCATGGCCTGCACGGATAATACTCGTGCCCGCAGGCTTTTGGGAAGGCCCCGGCCAAAATAGGCGACCATTGCCCCGAATAACGCCAGAAACATCACCCAGAATAACAACGAGCCTTCATGATTACCCCATACGCCGGAGATTTTATAGAGCAGCGGTTTCAGGGAATGGCTGTTGCGGGCGACCACGGATACAGAGAAATCAGAAATCAGATAAGAATATGTCAGGGCCAAAAAAGCCAACAGGCAAAAGAAAAACTGGCCGTAAGCGGCGGGCTGGCCCAGCATCATCATGCGTTCGCTCCCCCGCGCCGCGCCGATCATGGGAAAAATGGCCTGTATCACGGTAAGCCCTAATGCCAATACAAGGAAATAATGGCCTAATTCTGCGATCATAAGGCGTCACCTTTCTGCTGTGTTTCCGCCGTTCTTCGTTGCCATTCGCCCCGCTTTTTCAGGCTGTCGATCACTTCTTTGGGCATATAGGTTTCATCATGTTTGGCAAAAATTTCTGAAGCGACAAAAATGCCGTCTTCATTCATAGATCCCTCGGCGACAATGCCTTGGCCTTCGCGGAATAAATCCGGCAGCAATCCTTCGTAGGTTACCGCGACAGATTCATTGCCATCTGTGACGGTGAAGTGATTGATGAGGATTCCGGCGGTTTCCCTGCTTTCGAAACTTTCCTCTTCCACCAAGCCCCCAAGGCGAAAATTTTGCCCCGGCCCGATGTTCTTTTCAACAATCTCAGTGGGATCATAAAACAGGCGAATACTATCCTCCAAGGCGCTCAGCACAAGAAGGACGGCCAGCCCAAGAACGGTGATGGATGTTAGCAGAAAATACAAACGGCGTTTTTTCCGCGCCCCCGCCTTTAATCCGACTTTGGTCATTCTGTCATCCTTGATATATAAAAGCGCGCCACTTAATTCTGTTTTTCTGATATATCATTTAGCTGTTTTTCCAATATGCGCAAATCATTTTCATCTTTCTTTTTCGATCGCCAGCTGGACAAGGCCATAATCACGAGAACCAGAGCCGCCGCGATATAACTGGACAGGATGTATATATCATTTGACTGTAATATTTGTTGCATGAATTCCTCTATCATCCCTGTCCCCCGCCCAATTGCATCCGAAGCGAGCGAATGCGCCGCCGCAAAATCAGGCTTTGGATACGCCAGATCAGGGCCGTGATGAAAAACATGTTAAAGGCCCCGATCATCAATAATAAGGCCGTGAGCATGTCGCCGCCAATGGTTGGTCCATCCAGCCGCATAAGGGTGGCGGGTTGATGCAGGGTATTCCACCAATCCACGGAAAATTTGATAATAACCACATTTATGATACCGACCAGTGCCACTATGCTTGCGATTCTGGCGGCTTTGACCCGATCTTCGATGGTTTGCCAAACGGCCATATATCCCAGATAAATGAAAAATAAAACGAGCATGGATGTCAGGCGCGCATCCCAGATCCAATATGTCCCCCACATGGGTTTCCCCCACAGGCTGCCGGTAAGCAAGGCCAGCGCGGTAAAGCCTGCGCCCAAGGGGGCTGTTGCCCGCGCCGCCTGATCTGCCAGAGGATGTTTCCAGATAAATCCCACAGCGCTGGCCACGGCAATGATACCATAACCAAATTGCGCCATATAGGCCGCCGGGACATGGATATATATGATTCGGTATGTATTGCCCATTTGATAGTCTTCCGGGGCCAGAAAAAAGGCATAATAAAGTCCGGATGCAAAGAGAAGAATTGTCAGCCCCATGAACCAGGGCAGAAAAATTTTACTTAACCGCATAAAACGGGCTGGATTGGCAAACTTATGCATTAAAATGGTCTATAGCTATGTGAATATTTTATCAAGTTAAATAGGGTATTTTTCATCGTATTTTAGGGCAGTTTCATCGCAAATAAATTGATACTCATCAAAAAGAACTTTTATAATATGAAGATGGATTGTTTATGGCGTTTTCAGGAGCGTAATATGAGAAAATTGAAAAGACCGATAAAACTTGCTGTGGGATGGTTATTTTTCCTGATTGGCTTGATTATGACCCCGTTGCCGCTGCCTTTGGGGCAGCTAATTGCCTTGATTGGCCTGAGCCTTTTGGTCTCGGAAAGCTATGTGATCTGTATGTTTGCCCGCAAGTTACGGCGCAACTTCCCCTTTGCAAGCCGTATGATGGATCGGGTGAAGCCCTATATGCCCGGTTTTTTAAGGTCGACGATCGAGGATACGGACCCCAAGCATCTGCGCCCGGCCGTTTAAATAAAGATTATGATATACAGTATTATTCAAGGCCTGCCCTGATGGCCGCTGCCGCTGCCCAGGGGGCGACGGCGGCGCTAAACAGGCTAAACCCACTGAGCAACATAAGATGTTCCATGGCGGGATATCCCCCAATGGCGGCCTTCACTGCGAGCGATCCAAAAATCAGCACCGGAATATAAAGCGGTAAGATCAACAGGGATAATAATATGCCGCCCCGCCGCAGGGTCACGGTCACAGAAGCCCCGATGCCGCCGATAAAACTTAACGCCGGCGTGCCCAGCAGCATGGTCAGAATGAGCGGCAGAAACGCAGCTTCCGGTAAATTCATCATGAGGCCTAAAATTGGGGTGATAACAATCAAAGGCAGGGACGTGGTTAACCAATGGGCGATGCATTTGGCCAGAACGACGAGCTCCAGCGGCACAGGGCTTAAAATAAATTGATCCAGTGAGCCATCTTCATAATCGGTCTGAAACATCCGGTCCAATGACAAAAGGCAGGACAGGAGGGCTGCCACCCAGATAACGCCAACAGAAATTCTTTCCAGAATTTTTTGTTCCGGCCCAATGGCAAAGGGAAACATGATCACTACCATGACGAAAAACCCCATCACCATGGTTGTCGCGCTGCCGTGCCGCAGTGACAGGCGCAAATCCCGGGCAATGATCAATAGGGCGAGCTTTAACATAACAAGCTCTCCTCTTGATCATCATCAGAATGATAAGAGGCGGAATAAGAAAAATCAGACATATTTAAGGTCGTACTTTTATCTGCATCAATGCCGAGTTGAATATGGGTTGCCGCCAGAATGCTGCCGCCGCGCGCCAAATGATCATTCATCAGATCACAAAGCAATTCAACGCCGATAATATCCAGCCCGACGGTTGGCTCGTCCAGCAACCAGATGCGCCCCGGGTGACATAATACTCGCGTTAACGCCGCCCGACGTGCTTGCCCGGAGGAGAGGTAACAAACCGGCAGATCAAGGCAGTGATCAACGCCGATTTTTTTGGCTTCTGCTCTAATGCCGCCTTCGTGATGTTCTATATTGGCCCAGAATTTCAAATTTTCGGCCACGGTCATTTCCGGCTTCAAGCCATTTTTATGGGCCAGATAACAGATGTTTCGGCTGACCCAGTCTTTGTCGCCTAAAATATTTTGATCTGTATCTTTATTGGAGCCATAGAATATTTCGCCGTTTTGAGCCGGCAGAAGGCCAGCAATTATTTTCATCAGGCTGGATTTGCCCGAGCCATTGGCCCCGTTAAGGATAAGAGCGCGGCCCACTGGTATGTCAAAAGAAAGGTCACAGAAGATGACTTTGTCCCCTCTGATACAGGTAAGATTCTGGCCGCGTAAAACTTCGCTCACTAAATTATCCATTCATAACTTTTTCAAAGCTATAACATTTAGTCTAGGAATTATAAAGTGTCGTATAGGAATTATAAAATTTCATAATGAAAAGGTCCTGCTTCTGGCGGGCCATAAGTCAAACAGGTCGCCAGAAGCAGGTTTTCCGGATTTTAGGGGTGAGGGCAGGGATATAAATCCGGAAAAATTGGTTTGTTGTCATAGTAAATAGTTATTTGGGCTTAATAGCTATTGGGTGATAGGCGTCCGGCCCAGACCAATAAAATGGTGGCCATGCTGAATATGGCGGTTCCTGTGATGATTTTTCCGATATTTTCGATCCAGCTCGCGACTGTTTCCGAACCGTTTTCCGGGCCGGTCGTTCCGGTGGTTGCGAAAATCAGAAATACACTGATCATCAGAAATGACAGGATAATCTTCGACCAAGGGAATGGGTGCCATGAGCGGTTACGTGTGGTCATATAGGGTCGATTTTTCATGGTTTGGCTCCTTCATTCCTTTTATTTATAGTTGGAATATAGGTGACCAATATGGTCTCAATTTGGCGTAATCAAGGCCATTTGCAGGCAAAATCGGGCCAAAACAGGACCAAAACAGGACCAAAACAGGACAAGGTGTCATAATTTGCCCGCTTATCCAAATAGCTCTATTTCTTCCAGTGTGTCATCAACCCCGTCTTCAGAATTTTGAGATTCCAGATAGACATTCAACATGCGGATTAAAACTTCATCATCTTCAAATTGGGCGTTAATGACATCATCTTGCACGTCCCGGACAATGAAATGAATTTTAGAGCCTGTCGTACCGGTAGAAACAGTTCCTTTCCGGGCGCTGCCATTCAGGAAGGTTGCGGGCAATGGGTTGTCGAGCACCTTGACCCTCATGCCGCCCATGGAGTAATCCAGAAATTGAATCTGGATATCCCCTTCAATCCCATCCAGCGTGATGAGGGAGGTTTTTGTTGAGATGTGACGTTCCGTACTGCGCCGTTCATTCTCGTCCAGAGCGCATTGGACAATTTCCATCATATGGCTGCGAATGGATAATACCTGACGGGCCAACTCTTCTGAAATGAGATTAATTTCTTCTACAATTAACGTATTATTATTGGCTTCCTGAGAAATATCGCGCGCGCCTTCGGTAACGGTTTGAACGCTTGTGCGGGCCTCGGTAGAACTTGCGGTTATTTCTCTTGTGGCCTCTCCTTGCTGGGTGACTTCGGTGCTGATGACATCGGATGAGCTTTGTACGTTATCAATGCTCTTTTTGATTTTGTCGATGTCTTGCACGGCGGCGCCAACCTTGGTCTGGATGCCTTTAATATGCTGGGTAATGCCCTCGACAGACTGGGTTGTCTGATTGGCAAGATTTTTGACTTCTGCTGCGACAACCGCGAATCCTTTTCCGGCTTCACCGGCCCGCGCGGCCTCGATTGTGGCATTAAGCGCCAGCATGTTGGTTTGGCGGGCAATATTATTGATCAGGCCGATAATCTCCTCAATGCCCTGCGCGGCATCTTCGAGCCCTGATATGGTCGTTTGGGTATCGTTGCTGATGCTGACGGCTTCTTGAGTTAACGCGGTTGTCTGTTTCATCTGGTTGGTGATTTCTGCAACCGTATCACTGAGTCCTGCGGCGAATTTCTGGACATTGGTTGTATTTTCCAATGCCATTGCCGCGCCCTCTGCGACGGTGCCGGATTTATCCCCCACAGTTTGTGCCGACTTTGTAAGCTGGGCCGCAATGTCCGTGGCTTTTTCTGTCTGAATTGTAATATTCTTGATATTGTTCTGCAGTTCAATATCGATGGAATCCGCCATTTTGAACAGGCTGGTTTTGGTTTGTCCGGCGAATTCCTTCAGGAAGGTTACCTCTTCTTCGACATGTCGCTGCGTTTCCTCTGCAAGGCCCGCTTGCAGGGTCATTTTGCGGACTTGTTTCTTCAGGCCTTCTATTTCAGTTTTTTCACTATCAGTAGGCGGCAGAGTTTCTTCATTACTGACTTCTGTAAGAGTGTTTGTTTGTTCGGTTGGCGAAATATTTTTAAGCAATTGATACCAAAATAAGAAACCGCCGATGAAAAGAATGCCGCTTACGATCAGCCCAAACATACCAATGCCTGACAGGGCCGCTGCGCTATAGAGTAGGTTTAGTGTTATAAGAGTCATATTTGTGCCTATGATTCCGAATAAAATCCATAAGCTTTTCTTGCTGGAAATAGTCAGGGTTTTATTTAATAACAGGCTGAATGACGATAAATTCATTGGATTTCCCAAAATATGTGACAGGATCAATTTTGCATCTTTAGGCTTTATAATTAGATCATTATAATACTATAGGTATATATGGTATAAATAACCTTTGTTAATAAATCCTTATATTGATTAATTTAATCCTGAAACCAATCGTGACAGGCTGTTGTCAGGGTTGTCTTCTCATGCTCTGGGCTTTTAAATGGGCGTATTCTCACTTTAAAGTTACAGTATATGGCATGTTTTCACTTGAGAAATGGGCCATTATAGTGCAAAAAGCAGCTATCGTATTTCATGATTAATTTTCAAAGGAGAAACCCCGTGGCAACTGTTGGTCAAGACACATTAGGCACCCGCCGGACGCTCGACGTTAATGGCACTGAATATGACTACTATTCCCTTAAAAAAGCCGCAGAGAAGCTGGGGGACATATCCCGTTTGCCCTTCACTTTGAAAGTATTGCTTGAGAATTTATTGCGCTATGAAGACGGCGTGACAGTTTCAACAGATGATGTGCAGGCCCTTGTGGACTGGCAGAAGAACCTTGGGGCGGTTACCCGCGAAATTCAATATCGCCCGGCCCGGGTATTGATGCAGGATTTCACCGGCGTTCCCGCCGTTGTTGATCTTGCGGCCATGCGCGATGCCATGAAGGCCATGGGCGGCAATCCTCAAAAAATTAATCCGCTCAGCCCTGTTGATCTGGTTATTGACCATTCTGTTATGGTGGATGTCGCCGGATCTGCCACAGCAATGAAGCAGAATGTTGATCTGGAAATGAGCCGTAATGCAGAGCGGTATCAATTTTTAAAATGGGGACAGGGCAGTTTTGATAATTTCTCAGCCGTTCCGCCCGGCACAGGTATCTGCCATCAGGTTAATCTTGAATATATCGCCAAAACGGTCTGGACCGCAGAGGTGGATGGCCGGACGGTGGCCTATCCTGATACCTGCGTTGGTACCGATTCTCATACGACGATGATTAATGGCCTTGCGGTTCTTGGTTGGGGCGTTGGCGGCATTGAGGCCGAGGCGGCGATGCTGGGCCAGCCTGTTTCCATGCTGATCCCCGAAGTGGTTGGCTTTAAGTTAACCGGTAAATTGCAAGAAGGCATCACCGCGACAGATTTGGTCTTGCGGGTTGTGGAAATGTTGCGGGAACTTGGGGTTGTCGGTAAATTCGTCGAATTTTATGGCAGTGCTCTTGCCGAGTTGACCTTGGCGGATCAGGCGACCATTGCCAATATGGCCCCGGAATATGGCGCGACCTGCGGTTTCTTCCCGGTTTCTGTTCAAACATTGGAGTTTTTACGCCTGACGGGCCGAACGGAAGAAAATATTGCCCTTGTGGAGGCTTATGCCAAGGAGCAGGGTATGTGGCTTGATGAAAATTCGCCGGAGCCGGTTTATACCAAAACACTGGAACTTGACATTTCCACCATTGAGCCAAATCTTTCCGGCCCAAAGCGTCCTCAAGACCGCGTGGCGTTAAAAGTTGCCGCCAGTGCCTTTGATAATGTCCTGACGGATTTCGGCAAATTGACCGAGAAAGCCACAAACTTTGATGTTGAAGGCGCGGATCACGGCATTCGCCACGGCGATGTGGTTATTGCGGCCATTACCTCATGCACCAATACCTCAAACCCGGGCGTTATGATGGCGGCGGGCCTTTTGGCCAGGAAAGCCAATGAATTGGGCCTGACGAAAAAGCCATGGGTTAAGGCTTCTCTGGCCCCCGGATCTCAGGTGGTGACGGAATATCTGGAAAAGGCGGGCTTGCAGCATCATCTTGATGCGCTTGGCTTTAATCTGGTGGGCTATGGCTGTACGACCTGTATCGGAAATTCCGGCCCTCTGGCCGCGCCAATCTCTGCGGCTATTAACAGTAATGATCTGGTTTGCACCTCGGTATTATCCGGCAACCGGAACTTTGAAGGCCGGATATCTCAGGATATCAAAGCAAATTATCTGGCCTCCCCGCCGCTTGTGGTGGCTTATGCCATTGCCGGCTCCTTAACCATTGATGTGACGACAGAACCTCTGGGTCAGGACAGGCAAGGCAATGATGTTTATCTGAAAGATGTCTGGCCCAGCAACGGGGAAATTTCCGAGGCCATTGCCTCTTCCTTAAACCGGGAGATGTTTATTGATCGCTATAAAAATGTTTTTGCGGGCACCGATGAATGGCAAGCCATAAAAGTCGCCGAGGGGGAAACCTATGCCTGGGATGCCAAATCAACCTATATTCAGCATCCGCCTTATTTTCAGGGCATGAGCAAAACCCGCGAAGGCGGCTTTGCCAATATTGAAGGCGCGCCGTTATTGGCCCTGCTTGGTGACAGTATCACCACAGACCATATTTCACCGGCGGGCGCCATCAAGGCCGACAGTCCGGCAGGTGAATATCTGAAT
>UOFW01000193.1_pt1 | contig 13409 bp, 12 predicted proteins | sample 1989241 | NCBI WGS metagenome assembly UOFW01 (sample SAMEA4712195, study PRJEB27164) | hydrothermal vent metagenome | biome: marine basaltic hydrothermal vent biome; feature: marine hydrothermal vent; material: mineral | place: Pacific Ocean | collected 2011-06-14/2011-07-23 | depth 1719 m | reverse complement strand
GACATCAGAAACCCCCATCATGGGCCATATTTATAAATTAACATGGCAACAGAAAAAAGACGGTACGGTTGAACATATTGCCCAGCGTAAAAAGCAGGGAGAAGAAATATGGCACATATTATTCGATTTTATTTACAGAAAAAATATAGGTCACGTTGCCAATCCAGTAGAAGAACAAAATTGATCCGCCAAGCATAGTTAATTAATTCAGAGATAACCCATTAATGAAGACTTTTTTAAAATTAATCTTCCTTACAATCAGCTGTATCTCTCTTGCATCCTGTGGGTCTTCGCCCGGAGACAGAAGCGGAAATATTGCGCCCACCACACCACCGCCGCCACCGCCGCCACCACCGGTGAATTATGATACAACTGAATATCGCAATAATTATGGTTTGGACCAAATTAATGCCATTGCGGCCTATGATAACGGGGCCACAGGTGAAGGCATTACCGTTGCCGTTATAGATTCCGGTATTGATGTCGATAATTCGCAAATAGTCGCCAATATCCATCCTGACAGCATCAATATTGTCACAGGCCAAAAGTCAGATCTGAATGATGTTGACGGTCATGGTACGGGCGTTGCCGGTGTGATCGCGGCGATCCGGGATCCTTCTAACACCACGAATGTCAATACTCAGGGCGTCGCGTTCGATGCTCAGATAATGGCCCTTAATACAGCATCTGTTGGCAGTTGTGAGAGCGAGGATGGCTGTACATTCTTTGATAGTGATATTGCCGCCGCGCTTGATTATGCCCGTGTTCGAGACGTAAAAATTGTCAATATCAGTTTGGGCGGGGATGGTTTTAATTCGCCTGTTTTGGTTAATGCTTATAGAAGAGCCGTTGAGGCTGGTATGATCATCATTCTGGCCGCAGGTAACAGGGATGAAACCGATACAGATTTTGATGTGGCGCAGCCAGAAAACTCTGCTTCTGTGGCTTGGGCAGGTTGGGCTAATGGGCAGATCATCGTGGCCGGCGGCGTTGATGCAACATCCGCTTTTTGGGATGGCAGCCATCGGGCGGGAGAGATCGCAAAGGATGTATTTTTGGTTGCCGGCGCTTTTAAAATAAGATCCATAGGTGTTGATGAGGATGGTGATGCTGCGGTTTTTGATTGGGACGGCACGTCTTTTGCTGCGCCGCATATTTCTGGTGCGGCGGCGTTACTGATGCAGGCTTTTCCAAATTTAACCGGAAAACAGGTGGCTGATCTGTTATTCAGCACGGCGACGGATTTGGGGGCCGTGGGGCCTGATATAATCTTTGGCAGCGGCCTGATTAATATTGAGGAGGCCTTCAGGCCTCAGGGGGCCTCTTCTATTGCGGTAAGAACCGCTGCTGGTGACACTCAGGTTGTTGCGCTGGAGAGCAGCGTTTTATTGGGCGGCAATGCTTTTGGCGGTTTCACCAGTTTTTCTGATGGCTTAAGCAACAGCATGATGCTTGATGGCCTTAACCGGTCATTTCGTATGGATCTGGGGCAGCAAATCTTTGATCGGGGGCAAAATATTCAGCTTGGCTCCCTTGTGGAATCCAAAAGGGGCAGCCGGACGTCGTCATTACAGCTTGATCAATCGACTAAGGTAAATTTCTCATGGCAGGAAGACCGGCGTTTTCAGGAAGTGGAAGAGCGATATTTTTCCCATCAAAATAACGCCCGTAACCGTTATCGGGGGCTTCGGATGAAGTTGACTATGTCAATGGGTAACAATCAAAATATGACATTCTCTCAGGGGCTCTCCTTAAAAGAAACGCTGGAGGATTATGATCAAAATGAATTTTTAAGCATTGGCAAAGAAGACTTCATGGCGTTATTTGGGCGGAATAAAAGTCAAAATGCTATAGTGAGTCATAAGCTAAATTCAAAAACAAAGTTTAATTTTTTATTTGGTCGTAGTGAGCAGGAATGGCAAGAATATAACTTGAAATCAAATAGTTATGTCATGATGGCTCGGGTGGACCATCAATTATTTTCTTTTGCTAATTTTGGCCTTGATCTGGGCCTGATGAATGAAAGAGGTAGCGTCCTAGGCAGCTTGTCAGATGGGGCTATATCGCTGGGAAAGGGCGCTACTACCGCATTTATCAATGGGCGATTTGATATGGCTTTTGCCAAAAACTTTAATTTCTTTGCCAAGGCATCTTACGGTATGACTAAGGTAACGGCGGCAGATTTGAGTCTGGTTGAGCAGATCGATAATTTGACTTCGGGAAGCTTTGCCATAGGGATTACGGCAAATTCTTTTCTGCAAAAAGGAGATCGCTTGAGTTTTGCTGTCAGTCAGCCTTTAAGGGTCATGAGCGGTCAGGCGAATTTATCTTATGTGGCAAGCCGAAACTATCAAACAGATAGCCTGTCCTTCATCCGTAATCAGGCCTCATTATCACCAACTGGGCGGGAAATTGATTTTGAACTGGCTTACCGCATAGCGGGCTTATTTGGTGCGCAGATAGATTTTAATATTTTGCACCAAATCAACCCAAACCATAATCGGGAAAATCCCGACAATACAGGTGTTTTAATCCGCTTTGGTTCGGTATTTTAGGGTAAAATTCTGGAGATTGAAGGAGTGCAGCCCCTAGCGGCCTGAGCGCAATCCAAAAAACAGGAGCCCCGCGACTTAACGACCAAGCGGGAGCGCAGCCCTTAGCGGCGCCTCTGCGTAACCCAAAAAACCAAGAGCCCTGCGGCTTGGTTGGGGGGATATCTAATCGTCAATTTTTTCGGTATGAACGATAAGCCATTGCTCAAACTCGTCCGCTGAAATCGGTTTGCTAAAATAATAGCCTTGCAAGACATCGCAGCCTTTTTGGCGTAAGATCTGAGCCTGTTCCAGAGTTTCGACTCCTTCTGCGACAACCGTTAGGCCAAGGCTGTGCCCAAGACGAATGACGGCATCCGTTATGGCTGCATCGTCGTGGTCTTCTGTAATATCATTGATGAAGGAGCGATCAATTTTAAGTTGGTGAACGGGAAAACGTTTTAAATATGCCAGAGAAGAGTAACCTGTGCCGAAATCATCAATTGCAAGGGAAATCCCCATTTCTGCGAGAACTTCCAGCTTGCGCGCGACAGATTCAGTGTCGCCAATAACCATGCCCTCTGTAATTTCAAGTTCAAGGCCCCTTGAGTCAATTTTGGAGTTTGCAATTGCATTTTTGACATTATCCACAAAATCTTTTGACTGGAACTGACGCGCAGAAATATTCACACATACGCGAAAACGCGGTAAATCCATTTCTTGCCATATTTTGGCCTGCATGCAGGCCATTTCTAGAATTTTTTGCCCTAAAATCAGCATTAAATCGGAATTCTCTGCAACAGGAATGAAGTCGAATGGCGGGATCATCCCCTTCTCGGGATGCTGCCAACGGACAAGGGCTTCTGCACCAGCAATACTATCATCAATGGTGCTCAGCATCGGTTGGTAATGTAAAAGAAGCTCATCATTCTGGATGGCTTTTTCCAAGTCGACTTCAATTTGCTTTTCTTTTTTCGATTGGGCATCCATTTCTAGATTATACAAACGAAAATGATTCTTTCCGTTGTTTTTAGCCTGATAAAGCGCGACGTCAGCCATTCTAAATAATTCTTCAGGGTTCTGGGAATCGTCCGGGAAAAAGCTTATCCCGATGCTGGCACCGATATTGTGGGTGTTGCCATTGATTAAGATTGGTTTGCGGACGTTATCCAATACCCGCTGTGCGGCCTTGATGGAATCGGTTTCTTTTTTTATGTTGGTTGATATGATCGCGAATTCATCACCGCCGAGCCGTGCAACGGTGTCAACCTCCCGGGCGCAACCCTCTAGTCGATCTGCGATTATACGTAATAATTTATCACCAGTCGCATGACCATAAATGTCGTTAACCGGCTTAAACCCATCCAGATCAAGGAACATTACAGATAATTTATTATTGGTTCGTATGGCCATGCGCAAGGATTCATCCAGCCTTTGCTGCAACAGATTTCTATTGGCGAGTCCTGTCAGACTATCATGGAGCGCCATTCTACGGATCAGTATTTCCGCCTCATGACGTTCCGTCACGTCTGAAATAACAATGGTAAATTGTTTTTCTCCACTGATATTTACTTCGCGTATATTCAGTTCAACGGGAAATGCCGTTCCGCAATTTTTAAATCCTGTACCACTATGTTTCTTTAACTGTTCTTCTTCTTCGAGTGAGGTAATGAATATCTCAAAATCTTTCTCGGAAATGACCTGTGTTGTTTTTAAGATATACAGCAGGTTTTTACCAATTAATTCAAGGGAACTATATCCAAACATATTTTTGACAGCATGATTGCAGGTTAAGATATTACCCTTGGCATCCATGGTGATAAGAACATCGGAAATTGCGTTTAAAATGGCCTCAATATGTTTTGCGGTATTCTCGGCGATTTCGCGGGTAATCGCTAGGTCTTCGGCCATTTGAATGGCCTTGACGGCTTCTTGTTCCATGATTTCACGGTCAGAACGCGCTTCTAAAATAGATGTTGAATCCGAACCAGAAATGTCACCCTCATGCGGTGCCGGTGTGGACTGAAGGTAATAATTTGGATTTGATCGTAATGTGATATCTGAAAAAGTTAATATCATGCCAGAATTGGGCATAACTTCCCCCTTGATATCAAGGGTTTTTTCCTGAGTTATGTGATATTCATAGCTGAAAGGAAATAATTCATCGGATGTTTTTGCTTTTGCAAGTTCGTATATTATTTTAGCGGCGAAGTTATTTCGTCCATCGTTTTGCTGGTTGGACCAATTGATATGCAGGATATCATTTAAATTTGTGACTATTTCAAAGGATTCTTTTTCAAGGCCCAGAAGAGTGAGTAGCTTTTTGTTCCATTGCGTTAAAATCAACTGTTGATTAAATACAGCTACGCCGTGAGGCAAGCTATCCAGTATTTCTTGCAATTTATTGTCCCCAGTGACTTTTTGATTCTGGATTACGCTAACAACTTTTCCATTCATCTCAGCAAACTCAATTTTATTATACTAATTCCGCAGATAGTGTAGCCTTTGTCCCTTAATAGGATGTTAATGTGTGAAATAAGTCTCAATCAATATTTATGAGAATATACTATTCCGCCTGTTTTTTTGAGGGTATATTCTGTTTTTTTCACTAGGGATCAGAATGAAAAACGTTTTTTTTTCGGAACAGCTTGATGTGACCGGACATAAATGTCCGGTGCCGGTTTTGCGCGTTCGGCGCATGCTTGAAAGAATGCCTGTGGGCGGGACATTGAAGGTATTGGCAACGGATCCCATGACCTTGATTGATATCCCTCATTTTTGCCAAGAAAATAATTATAATATTTTAAAAATGACCGAAGATGAAGATATCTTATATTTTCTTATTAATAAAACTGGTGAATGGAGTGATATGGGATTATCTATAAAGAAAATTGATGAATGAGTATTTGAATATGAGTGAAACAATCAGTGATGTGATCGAGACATTTGATTTTCTGGAAGATTGGGAAGACAGATATAAATACATTATAGAACTTGGCCGTGCTTTGCCGCTCTTTGACGAAAAATACATGACCGAAGAAAATCGTGTTCATGGCTGCACAAGCCGCGTGTGGCTGATCCATGAACTTGTGGACGGCAAGGTGATTTTTAAAGGGGAAAGTGATGCGCATATTGTACGGGGGCTGGTCAGTCTTATTCTAATGATTTTCTCTGACAAAACACCGGCAGAAATTATAACTATAGACGCAAGGGAGACGCTGGATAAACTGGGCCTTGAAAAGCATCTTTCACCAATGCGGACCAATGGGCTTTTTTCCATGGTGGCAAAAATAAAATCCATTGCGTCGGCCTATGCCGGGGTCTCTTCGGCGGGGTGATCATCTGAATAATCTGTATAACATCAGAAAGGACATTACTTATTTCTTCCAAGGATATTGAACTCAAAGAATTGGTGTTTCTGATTCCTCATGCCAAGCGGCTTGGGCTACGGCTTCTTGGCAAAGAAGGGGATAACCTTATGATTGAGATGCCGTTTAATCCCGAGCTGGAGGTCGCTAAAGGCAGCGGAATTATTGCGAATGGCGCCATAACTGCATTTTTGGATACGGCGCTTGGGGCAGCGGCCTATGATCAATTCCAAACCTATCAAAAAATTGTAACACTTGACCTGCGGGTTGATTATTTTGAAAAACCGGCGGCATTTTCTTCGGTAATCGTCAGGACGCGTTGCCTTAAAATAACGCAGCAGGCCGTGTTCGTTCAGGGGGATGCCTTTAGCAAAGATGAAACCACGCCAATCGCGCATGCTGTTGCTGTATTCTCCTATGAGGAAATGACGACTTCTGTGGGCGGTACTTCAAAGGTTTCGGATGGCAAATCATCCGGCGATGTTGGGCAGATATTATGATACAGGATTTTCTCACAAAATTAAAAAATCGACAGGAATTTGATCAAAGTCTGGACATTAGCCCCTATGCAAAAATGATGGGTTTTCGCTTGATGCGCGAGGGGGGAGAATTGACCACGGTCATGAAATTTAACGCGGACCTAGTGGGGTCGCCTTTCCCCCCGGCCTTGCACGGCGGTACGATCGCGTCTTTATTGGAGATGGCGGCGCTAATGCAATTAATCTGGACGATTGATATGACCGACAACAGCCAGCCATTCCCCAAAACCATAGATGTTACCATTGATTACTTAAGAAGCGGCAAGCCTGTTGATACCTATGCGCGGGCAAAGGTCTTCCGGCGCGGGCGGCGATTTGCGACACTTCATTCCGAAGCATGGCAAATTGACCAGAAAAAGCCAATCGCGGCGGCAATGTTACATTTCCAAATGATAGATTAAGGCGTTTTTTCTTTTAAATTTTCGCAGGGAGAAATCCTTGGTTCTTTGGGGGTCAGCCATATAAAATCAACCTTTAAATCCAATTCTTTGGGCGAGGGGGCCTTTGCCTCGGATTCTAAAAATAACAGGCTGATGGACGGGGTTTGACCATTAAGTTTTTCAAGGTAATAGGGGACGCCCAGATCTTTCATTATATGTTTTGAAGAGGAGATAAGGATGGCTTTTTGATCCGCTGCTTTTTCGTGAAATTTCATCAGCTCTTGTGCAAAGATGCCACTTTGCGCACGTTGAATCAGGGCGAGTTTTTCCAAATAATTCGGGGGCAAGATACCACAAAAATCTTTGGCTATCTCCTTGGTTATTTGTGCTGCCAGTTTTTCTGATACGGGTTCGGATAATAATGCGGCAAGATCTGGTTTTACGTCAGAGGGCAATCCGCCCAAAGCTTTATGATGAATTTGGCCAATTTCATAAGGGGAAAAATTAAGGGCAAATAGCGGCAGCTTATTGAGCATCGCCACGTCAAAAACAGGTCTTGTTATGTCCCAGTCAGCTTGGCCGCTAACGGCCCAGTTCAATAACATGTCGAGGCCGTCGGCGTCATATTCAGTGGTCTTATTTTGTTCAGTGGTCTTATTTTGATACCGGTTGGCGAAAATTGCAAAGGCATTCTGCTTATCTCGCGCCACATTACTGACAAAAATACCGGGCCTGGCCTTGAGCAGTTGCCGGATAATATCTGCAGCATGGTTTTGATGGCGGGAATTATCCTGCCGTATGCCCAGCAGAATAGTTTGTGATTTGTCGAGTTGTTTGAAAAGGTTTCTTTTTACAATGAATGTCTTATGGGTAACATCCCATATTCTTTCAGAAGAAATTATAGTTGCCTTTTCCGCATTCGCCAATGCAGGAAGAGACAAAGTGAATGATAAAAATATAATGAATGGATAATGTTTCATACTATTGGTTTCGCAACGTAAAAAAATATTATATATTGGTAAAAAAATTTGGCTTTCACGCCATTCTTTGTCAATAATCGACTTTATACCCCCAACGAAGAAAGATAAATAGCATGACCGATATTAATCAGCAGATCGTACTGAACAGCCGACCCGATGGTTGGCCCCGGCCAGAAAACTTTAAGCTGATCGAGGCGGAAATACCGGAAATTGGCGAAGGCGAAATATTGGTGCGAAATCTTTATATGTCGGTTGATCCTTATATGCGTGCGCGGATGAATGATGCCAAATCATATGTGCCGCCCTTTCAAATCGGTAAAGTTCTGGAAGCCGGCGTCGTTGGGGAGGTAGTGAAATCTCAAAATTCAAAATTTAAAGAAGGTGATGTGGTGGTCGGCATGCTCGGCTGGGAGAATTATTCCAAGTCGGATGGGGCTGATTTGCTGACTGTAGAGCGGGGAGCCGTACCGCTGTCGTATTATTTGGGTATATTAGGTATGCCGGGAATGACGGCTTATGCGGGTCTTGTGGATGTGGCGAACCTTCAAGAGGGCGAAACGGTTTTCGTTTCTGCGGCGTCCGGCGCGGTGGGCAGTGTGGTCGGGCAGATTGCCAAGATCATGGGCTGCGAAGTTATTGGTTGTGCGGGATCTGATGACAAGGTAGATTTTCTGGTCAATGAATTGGGCTTTGACCGCGCGTTTAACTATAAGACTTGTGGCTCTATTCCGAAAAAAATTGCCGAGTTATGCCCAAAAGGTATTGATGTTAATTTCGAAAATGTCGGCGGAAAAATCATGGAAGCGGCCTTATGGAATATGAATGATTTTGGCCGGATCGCGTTATGCGGGATGATTTCAAATTATAATGATACAGATATGAGCCCGGGGCCGCGCGGCATGGGTATTATCATTCAACGGCGCCTTAAAATTCAAGGCTTCATTGTCTTTGACAATCCAAAATTGAATATGGAATTTGTCCGCAAGGCCGCTGTATGGCTTCAGGAAGGCAAATTGAAATACCGTGAAAGCGTGACGGAAGGGCTTGAAAATGCGCCATCTGCCTTCATCGGTATGCTTAAGGGTGAAAATTTCGGCAAGCAGATCGTAAAAATCGCTTAATCATTTTGATCGCTATATTCAAGAATATCACCGGGTTGGCATTTTAAAATCCGACATATTTTTTGTAACGTCTCAAAGCGCATGCCCTTGACCTTTCCGGTTTTGAGCAGGGAGAGATTCTGTTCGCTGATGCCGATCTGAGATGCCAGATCTTTCGAGCGTATCTTACGTTTGGCCATGACCACATCAAGATTTACGATTATTGCCATGGGTTTTTCCGTAAAGTTCGGGGCTTTTTCCATAAAATTTGAGTCATACGAATTGGTTGTTCTCTTCGGATAATTTATGGGCCGCTTCCATGATATGGGCGATGATCACAAAAACAAAGCCAAGTAACATGATGTGAATTTCTGTTGTGCCTAAACCAATTTGCAAAAAACGCTCCCCTTTAGCATGGTTCATGGAAAGGATCAGGCTAAAACCAGCGCCGAAAAATGGGGATAGGCCGCCGCCAATGATGCTCATCCAGGCGAAGCGTTTAATATAGGCCGCATTTTCAAATGAAAACACCAATCCAGCCGCATAGTTTCTAAATAATTGCCGCAGATTGAATAGGCCATACATCCAGATTGATAAAGGCAGCAAGGAAAATACAATGCCGAAAGCCTGAGTTCTTATATCAAAAGTTGAAGCATCATATTGATCATTGAAGAAAATGGGAAACCAATCAACTTTTAACCACATGCTAAAGGACACGATGGGCAAGATGAAGAGCAAACCATAACAGATATGGGCAAGAATTTTGCTCAGCATTTGGATTTTATTGTTAGAAGTCATCAGAATCCTATTAATGCTTTTTAATTTATTCATGTAAAACATTGATTTATTATTTAGTCAAGTGAATTTTAACCGTAGAAAGACATTGCTCTAAAGGGCTTGCACAAAGCATCGATGTAATTTCCGGGCGGTTTCATGCCAATCCAGATGACGCATGTCTGATGAAATCCGGCTATGATCCCATGGGTGTTGCAAGGCGATTTCCAGCGCGTCTCTCAGCGCATCTGCCGTGCGTTCAGCGATCAATATGCCATTATCCTTTGTCACCACTTCTGCAGTGCCGCCAACATTGGTGGCAATGACCGGCGTGCCAGACGCCAGACTTTCCAAAATTACGTTAGGCATGCCTTCCATAGAAGACATAAGAATTGTGTGTTTGGCTTTCCTGTAAAAATCAGCTAATTCATCATGGGGGATATTGGGCAGGAAGGTCACTCTATCCGTCACTTTTAGCTGCTGGGCCAGATTTTTTAAGCGGGCCTCAAGCGTGCCCGAGCCGATAATGATGAGTTTCTCATCCGGTAATTTTGCGAGTGCGTGCAAAATATATTTATGACCCTTTAACGGCACCAGATTACCAACGCTTAAGAGATATTCACCGGCTTCTACGGGCCGTTGATCCGCATTAAATATCGACCTGTCCACCCCATTTATGATAACCGTGATTTTATCCGCCGATATGCCATGCTCAATCAGGCGATTTTTGAGGGCTGCGCTGACGCAAATCACTTTGCGGGCATAATTTAACGCCCGCAGAATTTTTTCCTTTTGCGCTGGTTTTTCCATCCAGAAATTCACATCACTGCCGCGCGCGGTCAATATTAAAGGCTTGTCATATTTTTGCGCGATTTCATAGGCTGCAACGCCGTCCGGATACAGATAATGCCCATCAACCAGATCAAATGTTTCTTGACCCGGATAGATTGTAGGCAGAATTTTATCAGCCGCAGACGTCATGGCCCCTGCGGCATCAATAAGGCTGGTGCCCGGTATGGTCATATAGCGCGGATGATAGACGGTAACATTCTCTTGGGTTTCCACTTTTGGAATTTGAACATTGCGATGAAATTTACTGCCGGGGAAAAGGCCGAGCAGCGGAAAATATTGTACAGGGGCGATGACCTTGCGGGAGATATTCTCTATCTGGTCAAAATAGGTCATGCGGTTTTTAACAAAAATCCCGTGACGAGGGGTCATTTTGTTGGGATACAGCGATGTGAAAGTTAAAATCCGCAAGTATTTTCCTTAATTGTCCCCAGAATTGTCTCTAGGCCCAAGAATCATGAGAATTCATTCTGCCGCGACAGAAATTGATCAAACATCATGAGTGTCCAGAGCGGCGAACTATAGTCCCGCATCCCGCTTTGATGGTGATTAACGAGGTCATGCAAATAATCCGCGTTAAAGTAACCGCACTCCAACATGCGTTCACTTAAGACAGCGTCTCTGATGTTTTGCTTTAATTCATCCCGAAACCATTTGCCAAGGGGAACGCCAAAGCCCATTTTTGGCCGATAAAGAATGTCTTCGGGCAAACGGCCTTCCAGTGATTTTTTGAAGATATATTTTCCTTCACCGCTCTGAAGTTTAAAATCAGAAGGCAGGGTGGCAATCCATTCGACAAGTTTATGATCCAGCAGGGGGACGCGAACCTCTAATGAATGGGCCATGGACGCGCGATCTACCTTGGTCAGGATATCACCGACCAGATAGGTTTTCAGGTCAATATATTGCAGGATAGACAGCGGATCATCACTGCCGGAACTGGCCCCGTATTTGTTAAAAACCTCAAGCGTATTATATCCCTGAAGGTCATTTTTCAGGGTCTTGCTGAATAATTTGTCCCGCATGTTGCCTTTAAAAATAGATACCCCGTGAAAATAGCTTTCCACATGATCACGGGCAAGGCCCTGAAAAGTTGTTTTGGCCCGGAATATGCGCGGGGCCCAGTCGGCCTTTGGATAAAGCCTGCCCAATAACCCAAACAGCGGCTTTCTGATGGTGTCGGGCAATATACCGCGAATTTTTTGTTCAAACATTTGTAATTGATAGCGGCGGTATCCGGCTAGATTTTCGTCGCCGCCATCTCCGGACAGGGCAACAATCACTTTCTCACGGGCCAATTCGCAAACACGGTAGGTGGGCAGGGCGGAACTATCAGCATAAGGCTCGTCATATATATCAATCAGTTTTTCCACCAAAGAATAATCACCGGGATCGACAATTCGTGACCAATGGTTGGTTTTATATTGTTCAGCGACACGGTCCGCGTAATCTGTTTCATTAAATTTGGGATCGGAAAACCCGATGGAGCAGCTGTTGACTGGTTCATCGCTGATATCTGCCATATCGGCAACAACGGCGCCGGAATCCACGCCGCCAGATAAAAATGCGCCCAGCGGCACGTCGGCGACCATGCGAATTTTTACCGCCTCGTGAATGCGTTCCTGCAATTCATTTTTGGCCTCTTCGAAACTGCCTTGATAGCTGGCGGTGAATTGTACGTTCCAATATTGGCTTTTGGTCAAATTTCCGCTGTTTAAATCTATGATAATGCTGTGGCCCGGCTCCAGCTTATGAACATTCTCATAAATTGTATTTGGTTCTGCCACATAGCCTAGGGCAAAATAGTCTTCCATGCTTTTCTTACGCAAGCTTTTGACGAATTTCGGATGAGCCGCAAGAGCCTTTAATTCAGAACCAAACAAGATGGTTCTTTCCCCGGTATGCGCGTAAAATAACGGCTTGATCCCCAGCCTGTCACGGGCCATGAAAATTGTTTTATCACGGTTGTCATATATGACATAGGCGAACATGCCGCGAATGCGTTTGACACTGTCTGGCCCCCAGGCATGATAGGCATAAAGAATAACTTCCGTATCGCAGCGAGTTTTAAAATGATAGCCCTTTGCCTCCAGATCGGCGCGAATTTCCATAAAATTATAGATTTCGCCATTGTAAGTGATTGTGACGTCACGATCACTTGTGGTCATGGGTTGTTGACCGCTTTCCAAATCAATGATGGACAGCCTGCGATGGCCAAGCCCAACACCGTTTGTCACATATATTCCGGCCTCATCAGGGCCACGGTGGATGATGGCGTCGGTCATTTTTTTAAGGATGGCTTGATCAGGTTTTCTGTCAAGCGACGTTATAATACCGGCAATACCGCACATGGTTTCAGGATTTCCTCTTTACAATCATTATTCGTATTTCTTTTAAAGACCATAATTTAAAAGATCTTTAATGTCAGGTGAAATAATTTTCCTTAGTAAAAACTATGGTCAGAGTAAAAAAAATGCTCCAGCAAAAAGCTGGAGCAGTTGGAAGATATCAGGGGTTAAGGGCATTTGCCCGAATCTCCTAATAAGAGATAAGATAAATCATAGGCTGTTGCGTTTTCTGAGCAATATGGTCGCATAGAACAATCCTGCGGCTATGCCAAGGCCCAGCCAGAATTCTGGTTTTGCTGCTGATTGAACCATTTCCAAAGTTGTATGTGACGTTAAATTACTGAGATTCTGACCAAAGCCATTTTCCAGATCAAGGATATGTGATCCTGTTAAGCGTCTGCCTACAAAACTAATAATATAATCGCTCTTGAAAAATAATCCCTCAAATAGAAAGATAAGTGCAACAGGAATAGTGGCCAATAATAGAGGCGTACGTTTGGCAACCACTGAGACCAGCATGAACCAAGCAAGAATGGGCAG
>UOFW01000068.1_pt1 | contig 14100 bp, 13 predicted proteins | sample 1989241 | NCBI WGS metagenome assembly UOFW01 (sample SAMEA4712195, study PRJEB27164) | hydrothermal vent metagenome | biome: marine basaltic hydrothermal vent biome; feature: marine hydrothermal vent; material: mineral | place: Pacific Ocean | collected 2011-06-14/2011-07-23 | depth 1719 m | reverse complement strand
TTCGTGATTTTAATGTTTATCCGCTGTTTAAAGCGGGCGATATTGTGGATTCTGCCAATGTCTGGCTTGGCGAGAATGGCAAAGTTCCCCTGATTATAGAAGATGATGTGGTGCTGTCGATCAGCCGTCAAGATCGGCGTAAAATGAAAGCTAAAATCATTTATACTGGCCCCATACCCGCGCCCATCGTTAAAGGCCAGCCTATTGCCATTCTTGAAATTTCCGCAAAAGATATGAAAACCGTTGAATTTCCCCTTGTGGCCGGCGCCGACATTTCAAAATTAGGCGGGGTAAGTCGCTTGAAAGCGGCCTTTAACTATCTTTTGATGGGATCTGCTGGCAGTGAATAATGATGAAATATCTCATAAATTACCCCATAATTTATCTCATAACTTATCTTGGGGAAAATTCATTTCTTTCGAGGGGGGGGAAGGCACCGGAAAATCGACGCAGGTAAAAACATTGCAGGACAAGCTCAGAGCCAAGGGGATTGATGTTATCCTTACCCGCGAGCCCGGCGGGGCGCCGGGTGCCGAAGAAATCCGCGCTCTTTTGCTGACCGGCGATCCTGAAAAATGGGTTCCCATGACGGAGGTTCTGTTATTTTATGCGGCGCGCGTGGATCATCTTCAACGAACAATATGGCCGGCTCTTAAGGCGGGAAAATGGGTTATCACGGATCGTTACGCCGATTCAACTTTTGCCTATCAGGGCGCAGGCCATGGCATAGGTGCCTCAATCATTCAGGAAATACACCGGATCACGACGGATAGTTTTTGGCCTGATATGACCATTCTTCTGGATGCTGATCCAAAAGAGGGGTTATTGCGGGCAAATAATCGGGAAGCAGAAATATCTGAGAATTTGCGGGAAGATCGATTTGAAAAAATGGCGGGCAGCTATCATCAACGGTTACGTAAGGCTTTTCTTGAAATTGCGGCGGAAAATCCGGATCGCTTTCATGTTATACCAGCGGCGGGTTCAGTTGATTCCGTGGCCAGGCGTATATGGCAGCAGGTTACGGCGACTTATGGCGCAATAATAGACCAATTTCAGGAAACAAATGCGAGATAGCGAAGAAAATATCGAAAAAGCGCGCGGCTTTGATTTATATGGCCATGAAGCTGCGGAGCAAATGTTTCTGGATGCCTATAATTCTGACCGGCTGCATCATGCGTGGCTGATCACCGGCCCGCGCGGTATTGGCAAGGCCTCTCTGGCCTATAAAATGGCGCGTTTCCTGCTCAGTAATCCGCCTGAAGATAACGGCCTGTTCGGAGATGCTTTAGTGGCATCGTCCCCTACGACACTTGCAACAGATGAGCTTTCATCGGTTAATAAAGTAATTTCTGCGGGCAGTCACGGCGACATCATTGTCATAGAACGTCAGCCAAATGAAAAAACCGGCAAAATGAAGGCGGAAATTGTTGTTGATGATGTGCGCAAATTGCAGAATTTTTTCAATAAAACCTCGACCGAAGGCGGTTGGCGCATTGCCATTATTGACAGCGCCGATGAAATGAACCGCAACGCGGCGAATGCGGTGCTTAAAGCCTTGGAAGAGCCGCCGAAGAACGCGTTACTTATTTTGCTAGCCCATGCCCCGGGAAAACTTTTACCCACGATCACGTCACGCTGCCGGCAATTACGGTTAAATCCACTGCCTTTTGGGACTGTTTGCGCGATTTTGAGCCGGCATTACCCGGACATTGCCCCTGATGAAGTCGCGGGATATGGCGTATTAAGTGACGGCAGTCCGGGATATGCCATCAATCTTGTGGAACATCAGGGGCTTGAATTATATATTCAACTGCTGGAAATTCTGGCCTCCTTGCCAGCTTTGGACGTTCCAATGGCTCATAAATTGGCCGGCAGCCTTAGCCTTAAAGCCACGGAGCCGAAATATATCCTGTTTGGTGAATTGCTCACGGCCTTCATTAATCGCATGATCCGTCATGTCACTGCGGTTCAAAGTGAAGAAGTAAGTCCGGTAAAACCCGTGCTTACCGGGGAACTTGACCTTATGCTGCAATTAGGACAAAGAATTCCCCTTGATCACTGGGCCGAGCTGTGGGAAAAGGTAACCCACAAAATGGCTCAGGTTAATTTAGATCGCAAGCAAGTGATCCTCAATGTCCTGACCCTGATAAGTCAAAATTTAAAGTAAGAAAATATAACCTAGGGTATTTTAAGAGATGACGGCAAAACCAGCCTTTTACATCACAACGCCAATTTATTATGTCAATGACATTCCCCATATCGGCCATGCTTATACCACACTTGCCTGTGATGTTTTGGCCCGTTTCAAGCGGATGGATGGCTATGATGTCATGTTTCTAACCGGTACGGATGAACATGGGCAGAAAGTTGAAAAATCAGCCGCGGCCAAAGGAAAAGATCCGCTTGCTTTTTGTGACGAGGTATCAAAACGTTTTCATGACCTTGCCAAATTCATGAATTTTTCCAATGATGATTTTATCCGTACCACGGAAGAGCGTCATAAAGTTGCCTGTCAGGCTTTATGGCAAAAACTGGAAGAAAGCGGTAATATCTATCTTGATAAATATGCCGGCTGGTATTCGGTCCGCGATGAGGCCTATTATGCCGAGGGCGAGCTGATTGAGGGCAAGGGTGATGAAAAACTGGCCCCCACAGGGGCGCCCGTCGAATGGGTAGAGGAAGAAAGCTATTTCTTTAAGCTGTCGGCATGGGAAGGGGCGCTTCTGAGATATTATGAAGATTTGCCGGAAACCGTGCTGCCAAAAAGCCGTAAAAATGAAGTTAAAAGCTTTGTAGAAGGCGGTTTGCGGGATTTATCCGTATCCAGAACCAGTTTTTCATGGGGCGTTCCTGTTCCCGGAAATGACAAGCATATCATGTATGTCTGGATTGATGCGCTGACCAATTATTTAACGGCGGCGGGTTATCCTAATGTGGATAATGAAAAATTCCAGAAATTCTGGCCCGCTGATGTCCATATGGTTGGTAAAGACATTCTGCGCTTTCACGCGGTTTACTGGCCCGCATTTCTCATGGCCGCAGGGATTGAGCCACCGAAACGGATTTATGCCCATGGCTGGTGGACCAATGAAGGACAGAAAATTTCCAAATCAACGGGAAATGTCATAGATCCGTTTGATATTGTCGAAGAATTTGGCCTTGATCAGGTGCGATACTTCCTCATGCGGGAGGTACCCTTTGGCAATGACGGTGATTTTTCGCGCACCGCGATGATCAACCGCATTAATTCGGACCTTGCCAATGATCTTGGCAATCTGGCACAGCGTTCGCTGAGTATGATTTTCAAAAACTGCAACGGCCAAATTCCGCAGATTGATGACTTCACAACAGACGACGAGAAAATTCTGGGTGCCGTCAATGATTTATTGCCCCAAATTCGTGAGCTGATGGATCGTCAAAGCATCAACAAGGCTTTGGAGATCATATGGAAAGTTGTTTCCGACTGTAACGTCTATTTTGCAGGGCAGGCGCCGTGGGCTTTGAAAACCACTGATCCTGATCGTATGGGAACTGTGTTATATGTTACCGCAGAAGTCGTTCGCCAGATTGGAATATTGATCAGCTTTATCATGCCGGATTCATCATCAAAATTGCTTGACCAGATTAATGTCCCTGTTGATAAACGCGGGTTTTCAGAGCTTGGCGGGGAGGGGCGTTTGGTGCCGGGAACACGGCTGGATAAACCAGAAGGCGTCTTTCCGCGCTATATAGAGGAAAGAGCAAAATGATCGTTGATAGTCATTGCCATTTGAATTACGGCACGATGATGGAAGATATGCCCGGCGTTATGGCCCGCGCCAGAAATGCGGGTGTCGAGGTCATGCTTGCCATTAATGCGCGCTTAAGTGAATATGATGATGTTTTAGCCTTGGCAGAAGAATATGAGCATGTTTATGCCACCGTCGGCAGCCATCCCCATGAGGCTGAGAAGGAGCCCGGCATACAGGCAGCCCAGCTGATTGAAAAATCCCACCATGAAAAAGTCATCGGAATCGGTGAAAGCGGCCTTGATTTTTATTATGAATATGCCCCGCGTGATCTGCAGGAAGCAAATTTCCGGGCGCATATCGAGGCATCCCGCGTAACCGGATTGCCGCTTATTGTTCATGCCCGGGATGCCGATGATCATTGTATGGCCATCATGCGTGATGAGATGGAGAAGGGGGCTTATCCCGCCGTTATTCACTGTTTTACCGCCTCCCGCAGCTTTGCGGAAGCCAGCCTTGAATTGGGATTTTATATCTCGATTTCGGGCATTGTCACCTTTAACAGTGCAAAAGAGCTTCAGGAAGTTACCAAGGTCATTCCGCTGGACAGGCTGTTGATTGAAACCGATGCGCCATATCTGGCCCCCGTGCCAAAGCGCGGAAAACCAAATGAACCTTCTTACGTTAAATTCACGGCTGAATTTTTATCCGGGCATCTTGATATTCCCTATGAGGATCTGGCCAAGGCAACCACAGATAATTTTTATCGGCTTTTCACCAAAGCAGTCCGGCCATGAATCCGGCTATGAAGATAATAATCCTTGGTTGTGGAACGTCAACGGGGGTGCCAAAAATCGGTGGAAAATGGGGCGTCTGTGATCCCGATAATCCAAAGAACAGGCGCCGCCGGTCTTCGATTTATGTGGAAGAGCAAGATACCAAGATTATCATAGATACAACGCCGGATTTACGGGAGCAATGTCTGGATGCCAATATCTGCCGCCTTGACGGCGTGCTTTATACTCATGACCATGCGGATCATACCCACGGCATTGATGATCTGCGGGCCATATCTCATATTATGAAAAGTCGCCTTGATGCTTACGGTGATGCGAAAACCATGGCGGTGTTGAAAAGGCGCTTTGAATATATTTTTGAGAGCCGAAATGGCTATCCTGCGATCCTTAATAGCCATGAAATCACTTGTGACAAATTTACGATCGGCAGCCTTCCAGTGCAGCCTTTCGAATTGATTCATGGTAATATGATGACATTAGGTTTTCGTTTAAATAAAATGGCCTATACCACTGATCTTAATGCAATACCTGAGAAAAGTGAGCGCTATTTGCACGGTCTTGACCTATGGATTGTTGATGCCCTGAGGCCAGAACCTCATGCAACCCATTCCCATTTGGCGCAAACCTTGGACTGGATTGAGGAGTTTAAACCCAAACGGGCAATCCTGACCCATATGACGTGGGATATGGATTATGAAACATTGAAAAACACACTTCCCAATCACATCGAACCGGCCTATGACGGCATGGTTATTCATATTTAGGCATTAAAATATCATAGCATGGAACATAGTCGCAGAAATATAGTCCTTCTTTTTATCAGTCAGGCGATTGCTTTAACCTCTACGATTACCATTGTGACTTATTCGGCACTGGTTGGAAAAATACTCACCGGCAGCACGAGCATGGCGACGATTCCGGCTGCTGCAGGACTTGTGGCGGCCGCATTAACAGCCTATCCCGCATCAATGCTGATGAAAAAATATGGCCGAAAGAAAGGCTTTCATCTGGGCGGTTTCTTTGCTTTGCTTGCAGGGCTATTGTCATTTTACGGTATTTATGCGGAACATTTCATCATATTTACCTTTGGTATTACGATTCACGGGGTTTTTCAGGCCTTCGCCGCATTCTATCGATTCACAACCATGGAAATTACCGCGCCGCATATGCATAAGCAGGCGGTTTCCTATGTTTTGGCAGGCGGGCTGCTCGCGGCTTTTGTGGCCCCAAGTGCGGCCCAGTTTTTTGAAGTAAATTTTTATCTGCCTATTCCCTATGCCGGCACCTATATTCTGGTAATGGTTTTGAGCTTTCTGACACAATTTACGTTATTGTTTGTCAAGTTTCCGGCAAAATCCCCCGACACTAAGGCTGAAATAATAGAGCAGGGGCCGCAACCTTCTATCTTGAATATACTTAAGAGGCCGGCCTTCTTATGTTGCGAGCTTGAATGCGGCGGGCGCTTACCTGATTATGTCTTACGTCATGACGTCATCGCCCATGCAAATCGTTGAATATTGCGGCTTTCCGCTTAGTGCGGCGGCCAGCGTTATTCAATGGCATGTGGCCTCTATGTTTCTTCCGGCCTTCTTCTGTGGCTCATTAATTGCCCGTTATGGCTCTGTTAAAATTCTTTTCTCCGGCATGATCTGTCTTGCTGCTTCGGCGGCTTTTGCCATTCAGGGGCTTGAGCTGATAAATTTCTATGGCTCGCTTGTGTTGCTTGGCCTTGGCTGAAACTTTATGTTTACTGCGGGGACAACTTTACTGCAACATGCCCATAATTCATCTGAAAAGGCACAGGTTCAAGGCCTGAATGATTTTGTGGTATATGGCTTGACCGCCATATCAACGCTGTCATCAGGTTATATGTTAGAGCATATCGGCTGGATGAATATGAATAAGCTGGTCTTTGGCGTGCTTGGACTATTGTTCATGATAACTTTATGGTATGTTATCACCGAACGTAAAACATTGGGTGCCATTAAGGCCTGATGAATAAGGGGCTTTGATCATGAAATTTCTGCTAAACGGCATTTTGGTACTTATGTTGGCTTTTCAGGGCCAAACGGCGATGGCGATCGATGATCCCCAGAATAATATCATTGAAGTGGTCATCGAAACCGACAAGGGAAATATTGAACTTGAACTTTATCCCTATAAAGCGCCCATTACCGTTGAAAATTTCCTCCAGAATATCAAAGCTGGAATTTATGAGGGCGGACGTTTTTACCGGGCGTCACGACCGGATAATAACTTAAATACCAAACGTAAAATACTGACATTAATCCAGGGCGGCAAGAATGAGAAAAAGGCAGCGCGCAACGCCATATCCCATGAAAGCACATTTCAATCGGGGTTGTCCCATCTTGACGGTGTGATATCCATGGCCCGGTCAGATCCCGGAACCGCCACATCTGAATTTTTTATCTGTATAGGTGACAACAGCGGATTAGATTATGGTACAGATCGTTACGAAGAAGATCAGAGTCAGGGCTACGCCGCCTTTGGCCGCGTTATCCGTGGTATGGATGTGGTCACCACCATCCAACAACAGCCCACCGGCAACAAAGCAAAAGACGATGCCGACTGGTTCGGCCAGCAGCTTATCAATGATACCGTTATGATTAAGCGGATTGTGGTTAAGTGAGGGGCCAAGACGATATTAGAGATAAAATGTTCCATAATATAAATTATGCGCATAATTTATATTATTTATAGGTAGTGATCTTCTGCTTATTGATTGCCCCCTACCACCATATGGTACTGCATAGAAATAGATAACTTTTGATGGTGAAACTTTTTTATATTTATTAGGGCAGCTAAATGGCATATAGGGTTGCCTTAGGAAATCGTTATTTCAGGAATTTCTCTCATGTTGTTTGATTATAAACCGCCCATGTCTCCTTTGGGAATTCTCTATCATGATAAAGATATCGTGGTCTTAAACAAGCCTTGCGGATTATTGTCGGTTCCGGGGCGACAGGATCATATGAAGGACAGCCTAAGCCAGCGGGTTCAGGAAAAATTCCCTGAGGCGACTGTCGTACACCGGCTTGATATGGATACCTCCGGCATTATGGTGATGGCGCTGAATATCAAAGCCCACCGTCATATCAGTATGCAATTTGAAAAGAGACATACGGAAAAAAAATATGAGGCATACTTATATGGTGTGGTTGAAAAGGACGAAGGTGAAATAGATTTGCCGCTGATTATTGATTGGCCAAATCGTCCCCTGAATATTGTTGACCTTAACAATGGCAAAAAGGCTCTGACGCGCTGGAAAGTCTTAGAGCGGCAGCAAGACAGAACAAAAGTCATTTTCACGCCTGTGACAGGCCGCACGCATCAATTGCGCGTGCATGCACAGGCCATTGGACACCCCATATTGGGCGACAGCCTTTATGCCCATGAGGCGGGTTTATCAATGGCAAGCAGGTTGATGCTCCATGCGACTATGCTGACCCTCACCCATCCCTATAGCAAAGAAATTATAAAATTTACCTCTGATCCAGATTTCTAAGTCATATTATTGCGCAGGACACGGGCGGGCCGCGCGGACATGGCCAGCCAAATACTCACCATACCAAAGGCAAGGGTCACCAGAACACTCAATGTTACTGTGCTTACAGGAATTACTAATGGTAATTGCCAGGATATTTTCATGACAAAATTTATCACGCTATAGGCCGCCAGTGATCCCAGAATAATCGCAATGGCCCCTGTCAAAGCCCCAAGCAGGATAAATTCAATAAGATAAGCCTTTAAAATATCATAGCGCGTGGCCCCTACCACCTTTAGGACGGCAGCATCATAAATTCGTGATTTATGACCTGATGCGATGGCCCCGGCCAGAACAATAATGCCGGAAATGATGGTTATTGCCGCCATAACGTCAATAGCGCCGGAAATCTTGGCTAAGAGAGCAAGGGCATTATTCAGCATATCTGTCGTACGAACGATAGATATGCTAGGAAATTTTCGGGTAAGCTCTTTATATATGCCCGGTTCGTTCTCAACGAGGGCTTTTGCCGTCGCTACATAGTTAAAAGGTGCTGATTTTAAGGTGTTGGGATCAATCATCATCACGTAATTAATGCCAAAACTTTCCCAATTAAAATCCCGAATAGAAGAAACAGGCATAGTGAAATCGCGGCCTAGAATGTTCACGCTTATCTTATTTCCAATATCAAGGCCCATGCTGTCGGCCATATTTTTTGAAATCGATACTTGCGGCGGGCCATCATAATCCTCGGGCCACCAGGAACCAGCCGTGATGATATTATCGGCAGGCAGAATATGGGTAAAGGTAATGCCCTTATCGCCGCGTAAAATCCATTTACCCTCGGGCTCAACCTGAGCTTTTTTGGCTTCAATGGATTTAATATGGGTAACGCGTCCACGTAAATTCGGGACTGTTCGGTAACTCTGCACCCCTTCCCGCGTTTTTAAATAACTTTTAAAGTCATCATGTTGATCTTTCTGAATATCCAGAAAAAAGAAGGATGGAGCTTCTCCCCCGACCCGATCTTTAATTTCCCTCAGAAGATTATTTTCGATAAGCGCAATAGAGGTAAATAAAACCAAGCCCAGACCCAGGGACATCACAATTGAATTGGTCGAATTTCCGGGCCGGTATATATTGCTTAACGCAATACGGAATATGGGGTTTTTAGGACGAGGCAAACTTCGGGCAATTTTTTTTGCCAAAGTTGCCGCCCCTAACAAAATAAGGAAGGCCGCCGCCGCCGCCGCTAATGTCGCCGCGGTTAGCAGCCGGTATTCGGACATATAAATGACGACGCTGATTAATGAAATCAGCATCGCCGCAATGATGATAATAAAGTTAAGAGACTGCGCCGCAGCTGGCCTTGTGCTTATGGTTTGTCTGAAAAGCCGCGCTGCGGGCACTCGCGCGGCTTTACCCAAAGGCCAAAGCGTAAAAATAATGGCGACAGAATAGCTGTAAAATGCCGCAAGGAATAAGGGCTTCAGGTATATTTCCCCCTTAAACGCCACGGGCAAACTGTCTTTTAACAACGCTCCTGCGGCAATGGGTAATCCGGCGCCCGTTATCAGGCCAAGAAAAATGGCGCCTGACGCGATGAGCAGGACCTGAGCCAAATAGGTCAATAATATCATCTGGCTGCTGCCGCCCAATATTTTATAGGTGGCAATCGTATTGGTTTTTTCTGAAAGATAAGATCTGACAGCGTTACTGACCCCAACGCCCCCAACCAACAAGGCGGTTAATCCGACAAGGGTCATAAATTGACCCATTCGACCGACAAACCGCTTAAGCCCTGCCCCGCCGCTGTTGCTGTCTTTTATCCGCCATATTTTATCTGGAAAGTTTTCTTTAATGTTATCCCTTAGCAAACCAATTGTAACATTTTGATTTAACTTAATTCTATTGTGATAACGTATCAAGCTGCCTTGTTGAACGAGTGAATTATCACGCAAACTATCCATAGCAACAATGGCGCCGGGAGCGAGCTGAAACCCTTGATTGCTGGCATTGTCGGGCTCTTTTTTAATGATGGCCCTTACCTCATACTCTTCAGTACCCAGCTTTATGCTGTCGCCTCTGCTCAGGTTTAACCGCGTTACAAGGGTTTTGGACAGAAGAATACCCCATTTTCCGGCCTTTTCAGAAAGCATATCAGGGGAATATTCTCCGGATTGCAGCAAAAGCTCGCCGTAAAGGGGGTATGCGATGTCGACAGCCTTTAAACCAACAAGGCTGCTGTCATCTCCCGCATGGGCCATGCTGCGCAAGCTGGCGATTTCAGAAATTACCCCCCATTCCTCGAGATGTGATCTCTCATCATTGCTGAGGCGTTTCTGAGTTTGGCTGATTTCCACATCACCGCCAAGAAAGATTTTCCCATCTTGCCGTATGCTATCAGAAATATTTGATGTCACAGAGCCAACGCCGGCTATAATCGCCGTTCCGAGGAAGAGGCTGGCAATGAAAATCTTGAAATTTTTCAGCGCGAACCGTGATTCACGTAACGCAAACCGCAAAGCACATACCAAAGATATTTTATTCATGCGCCAGCCTTGATTTCTTTATTTTCTTTAATCAGGCCATCATGAATATACAGAATGCGACCACATTTTTTAGCAACCTCAGGGTCATGAGTGATTAAAATCAAGGTGGTATCGAATTTTTTTTGCAGATTAAAGATTAACTCAATAATTTTATGGCCAGTTTTGCCGTCCAAATTCCCTGTGGGTTCATCGGCAAAAATAATTTTGGGATTTGGGGCCATAGCGCGCGCAATGGCGACCCTTTGTTGTTCACCTCCGGAAAGCTGGGAAGGGAAATGAGTCAAGCGGTGAGACAGCCCAACATGATTTAAAGCCTCCGCCGCTTTTTTCAAGGCATCTTTTTGCCCGGCAAGTTCAAGCGGAACAGCCACATTTTCCAATGCTGTCATTGTGGGAATCAAGTGAAAAGATTGCAGAACGATACCAATATTATCCCGCCGAAAAAGCGCCAATTGATCTTCATTCATATGATCTAAAACATGGCCAGCTACGGATACTGTGCCTGATGTTTGCTTTTCAAGCCCTGTGACAATTGATAAAAGGCTGGATTTCCCCGAGCCGGATGGCCCCAGAATAGCTACTGAACTTCCTTTAAATATATCAAGGCTAACGCCGTTTAGGACTTTTACTTCATGATTTTCGCCCGTGAACTTAAGGAAAATATCCTTTAGCTGTAAAATTGCCTTATTGGTCATTATTATCCTGTAAATATTGAATTAATTTCCTGATATGTATAACAGTATAGATATGAATATTATAAAAATTATCAAGATAATTGCGCTCACTATATTATTTATAGCGACAAAGGCACAATCTCTGTTAGCTGACGAATATACCATACTAGCATTTGGCGACAGCCTGACTGCGGGATATGGCCTAATGGCTGAACAGGGATTCACCTATCAGCTGGAATATGAGCTTAATCAGCTGGGTCATAAGGTGACCGTCGTTAATGGCGGTGTTTCCGGGGATACAACTTCCGGTGGGTTGTCACGGCTTGAATGGGTATTATCCAGCGTTAAGAACGGAAAACCGGATCTTATCATTCTTGAGCTTGGGGCCAATGATGCTCTGCGCGGAATAACGCCTGACATTACGCGTTCGAATATGGAAAGAATGCTGGCTATTTTGAAACAGGCAGAATTAAAAACCCTTGTGGCCGGAATGATGGCCCCGCCAAATATGGGGCATAGATTTAGTACAGAGTTTAACCGTATTTTTCCTGAAGTTTCCGAAAAATTTAATATGCCTCTTTACCCTTTTTTTCTTAAAGGCGTTGCGGGAAATGGTGCATTGAACCAAAGTGATGCGGTACATCCAAATTCAGAAGGCATTAAGGTTATTGTGAAAAATATCATACCCTATATCCTAAAAACGGACATTTATTTTGAGGTAAAAATAGATAAATAGTCCGTTCATCGCAGCAGAAAGTCACCTTATCGCACACCGCTGTGCTTCATCGCAAATAGCGTGCTATTAATCGCTCATAAGTTTTCTACAACCTGGTTACATGGCATAAGTTTCCTACACAAACAGAAAAACAGCCCATAGCAGGAAACCCAGAAGGAGCCAGAAGGAGAACGGACAGATGTTAAAAGAAATAAAGATTATTGCGATTGCTTCACTCATGATAACAAGCGGATATACAGCCGTCCAGGCCTATATCAGCCCGGCAGTACGAACGTTAATCAATCAGTTCAAGCCATTAATGTAGAAAAAAATATTTCTAAATCAGACGCTAAAACAATAATGAAGGATTATCTTAAATCCAAAAAAGGCTATAAAAAATTGAGTGTCGGCGACATCATTAAACAACGAGATCGCTGGAAAGTAAGAATAACGAATAATCAAAAAATTACAGTAGCCACGACCTATGTGAATAGCAAGACAGGTGAAATTACTTTCAAACGGTAATTACCCCTACTACCCCTCTTACCTGTCTTGTGAAGCAAGCCCCTTACCCCGGGGCTTGCTTCTTTTTTTGTTTTCGATAAATATCGCGTCCAAGGCTTATTTCCGGTTATACTAGCGGGCCTTAATAAGCAGGATAAAAAATGAGATTGAATTACTATAGCGTTGGCACAGGCCCCAATTTAATAATTTTACATGGATTATTTGGTTCCGCGAGCAATTTTCGCTCGCTTGCAAAGCTTTATGGCGCGTATTTCACAGTTTATTGCCTCGATCTCAGGAACCACGGTTCCTCTCCCCATGACGATGATGTATCATTGGGCGCTATGGCGTCGGATATTATTGAATTTATGGATGAGCATAAGCTGAAAAATTCGGCCTTGATGGGGCATTCCCTCGGCGGCAAGGTCGCTATGCAGGTGGCCTTGAATTATCCCGAAAGAATATCCTGCCTCATCGCCGGTGACATTGCCCCTGTTGAATATCCTCACCATCATGATGGCATTTTCGAGGGCATGAAGGCGGTGAGCCAACAAGCTATCTCTTCCCGAAAGGAAGCCGAACAGATTTTGGCAGATTTCGTAGAAATGCCAGAAGTAAGGCTGTTTCTGCTGACCAATCTGGTTCGGAACCAAGATAAATCCTTTGTTTGGCGCATAAACGTCAAGGGGCTGGAATGCGGTTATGAAGATATTACAAAGATACCGAACGGGACACCCTATCAAGGGTCGAGCCTATTCATACGGGGGGATTTATCTGATTATGTGAAAGAAGAATATTTCCCGGCGATTTATGACTTGTTTCCAAAGGCTGAAATTGCAACCATTATGGAGACGGGCCATTGGCTCCACGTCGAAAAACCGAAAGAATATGCAGACATTACCTTAAAGTTTTTACAGAAAGTTTGAAAAATGCGCATCGCAATCATGGGCAGCGGCGGTATGGGCGGGTTTTTAGGGGCCAAACTAGCGGTATCTGGTCATGACGTTATTTTTATAGCGCGCGGCAGGCATTTGGACGCTCTTAAATCAAATGGCCTGAAACTCATTTCCCAAAATGGGGACATTCATATTGATAAGCTGTCGGTATATGAGGATACTCGGGATGTGGGGCCTGTTGACTTAATCCTGTTTTGCGTCAAACTTTATGATACGAAGCCCGCGGCCCTTGCCTGCAAGCCTATGATGAACCATGATACATTCCTATTGACGTTACAAAATGGGGTGGAAAGTGCCGATATTATATCAAACATTATCGGCCCCGGAAAAATGATTAGCGGGGCGATATATGTCTCGGCATCAATTCAGTCCCCCGGCGTTATTAAACATTCCGGCGGCAATGATACCATCCAATTTGCAGAGGATGACAATTTGCCAAGTGCGCGAACCGATATTCTGGAAAATATATTTAATCAGGCAGGGCTTATTGGCCATCGCGCTGATAATATGAAAGAAATGCTCTGGTCTAAATTTGTTCTTCTCTGCGCCAATGCCGGACTGGGGTCTTTGACGGATAGTGGGACTAAAACTATGTGCGCTGATCCGGATACCAAAGAAATACTGCTGGCGGCAATGTGGGAAGTATTGAATGTTGCCAAGGCCATGGAC
>UOFW01000202.1_pt1 | contig 14143 bp, 11 predicted proteins | sample 1989241 | NCBI WGS metagenome assembly UOFW01 (sample SAMEA4712195, study PRJEB27164) | hydrothermal vent metagenome | biome: marine basaltic hydrothermal vent biome; feature: marine hydrothermal vent; material: mineral | place: Pacific Ocean | collected 2011-06-14/2011-07-23 | depth 1719 m | reverse complement strand
GCGTGTCCCGTACGGCGGCCTATCATTATTTCAGGGATAAGAATTTTCTGCTTTGCACGCTGGCCGAGGAAGGCTTTCTTCTGTGGCAGGATACCGCTGATAAAATCTTTCTGGATGACGGTATGAGCCATGAAGGCCGTTACCGGGCCTATATTCGCTGGTATATGACCAATGCGCTGGACAATGCCGAATATTATGATCTGATGTTTGGCCGGGCCATCTGGAAACAGAATACAGCAACCGACAGTCTGAAGAAAATTGCCTATGGTGTTTTCCAGAAACAGGTGGAGGTGACCCGGCAATGGCAAAATCATGGTGTGCTGCCCGGCGGGGAAGACAGCCTGCGTCTGGCACAGGTCACCTGGGGGATGCTGCATGGTCTGGCCCGGCTGCTCATTGACGGCATCTATTCGGACGACAGTCATATTGATGAAATGTGCGATTGTGCGGCCAGTTTATTGATATATCAGGACCCAAAAAATAAGGAGGAACAGTGATGAACAACAGGACAGAATTAACGGAATGGCATCAGGTGGTTTTCGGGGGGAAACTCGATCTTTTGGATCGGATATTGGCCGATGACGTGGTCTTTCATACCCCCCTGTATCTGAAACCCCGCAAAGGCAAGGCCGCGACTTCGCTTATCCTGCGCACAGTGATTGAAATATTCGAGAATTTCACCTATCACAGGGAAATAATTGACGGTGACAGCTGGATGCTGGAATTCAGCGCCAATATTGGTGGGATTTCCCTGAAAGGCATTGATCTTATCCGCTGGAACGAGGCGGGACAGATCATTGATTTTGAAGTTTATATCCGTCCGTTAAATGGTGTTCAGGCCTTGGGAGATGCCATGTATGAACGGCTCAAGGCGGCAGGGATGCTGGATATGCTCAGGGAAAGCAGTGAACGGTCTTGAAAAATGAAATCGGAAGCTTTGAATCCCAAAGCTTCCGATGACAAAAGACTCTAGAAATTCATTTTGGCTTCAATGCCCCATCTGCGCGGCTCATTAACAAAACCCGTCAGATTATTAAAGTCAATGCCGCCTGTCCGTGACAGGTTATTGGTGATGTTACGGATATAAGCCGCCACCTGCCATTCATTGTCGCCGTGGACATATCCTGCGCGCAGGCCACCTTCAAGCAGGTTCCTCTCTGAGAATTCAACAGATTCATACAAGAAGAAATTAACGCGTGAGCGATAGGCCCAGTCGGTAAAGGCAAAAATTTCGCCGCTTGCAACGGGAACGCTGTAGCGGGCGGTGAAATTCATCACCCATTTTGGCGCATTGGGCAGGGGATTGCCGTCAAGGGAAACTGTGCCATTGACATTCACAGGGTCAAGGACAACCGGCCCTGAACCACCCGGGAAAATATTCAGGTTACTATCCTGAATTTCCGTGTCATTGTAGCTGACACCGAAAGTCGTGGCGAGATTTTCAGTAACCAAAAACTCCATATCGGCTTCAAAACCAAAACCCTTTACCTTGTCAGCGTTAATCAGTTCTGTGACATTGCCGGTACCGCCAACAGCCGTCAGCTGCATATCATCGACATTATAATAATAAGCCGCAAGATTAACGCGGCCCCGGTTTTCCATGACATCGGCTTTTACGCCCACTTCAAAGGAATGAATGGTCTCTGAGCTGGCAACGGAGCTTGTATCACCAAAGATAATCCGGCCCTGAATACTTGGGGCGCGGAAACCTTTCGCGATGCGGCCATAGACATTGACATCTTCATTAACCGTATAGGTACCGCTGACATCCCAGCTGATATTGTCTTCTTTGGTATTTTCAGTCACGGTAATATTAGGTGCGCCAAAGGGGGATTGTGTTCTGGTGGCGATGAAGTCTTTTTTATCGTCAGAATACCTCAAACCAGCGGTGACTTTAAAATCCTCAGAGACATTAACGTCCACATTCCCAAAGAGTGCAAAAGCCTTTGTTGTTTGATTCTGAACGGCGAAACCATTCACGCCGCCGCCGCCAAGGGTATCATAGCTGTAATTATTGATGGTCAGGCTTTCATGGAAATAAAAGGCACCAACCTGAAAGTTAACTGTTTCATTGTCATTCGTTGCCAGACGAACTTCCTGTGTCCATTGGTCAAGGCCTGGAATTTCACCGGCTGATTCAGATGGAAAGGGAATGAAGCCCGGGCCAAAGTTGCCGGCCCCCAGAAAGGCGGCACCATAACCGCCGTCAATATCACCGCGCGAGAATACTTTGCCATATTCATAGCCCGTGATGGAGGTCAGTGTCATTGAGCCAAAATCATGGGTGATGTTCATATTTACGCCGTGAGCATCAAGAGCCTGTTCATTTCTGCCATCTGTACTGACGGAAAAACGGTCAAAGCCATCAACCAGATTCTCGGTTCCTCTATCGATGATATTGGCGCGGAACACCGTTGCGGTACCATCCATGCTGCGGATATGACCATTCAGGAGAACCGCCGTCTCTTCTGTTGGGGTATAGAGAATCTGCAAGCGGGCGGCGGCCTCGACATAGCCTTCCAGATCACCATTTTTGGGTGTTTGGGTGTTATCAACCCAGTCATCCTGACGTTGATACATGCCGGATATGCGGTAAGATAATTTGTCTTTTACCAAGGCACCGCCAACAGCCGCTTCCAGTTCAACGGCGTTAAACCGGCCATAAGAGGCCCGAACGTAACCTTCGGTTTCCTGGGTTGGCTTGCGCGATTCCAGTTTGATAATTCCGGCGATGGTATTGCGTCCGAAAAGCGTTCCTTGTGGGCCGCGCAACACTTCAACGCGCTCAAGGTCAAAAATCGGCGCGCCTTTTAAGATGGGGTTTTCCAGAACGACACCATCATAGACAAGAGATACCGGCTGGGAAGCGTTCAGATCAAAATCTGAATTTCCAAGACCGCGAATATAAAAGCGCGGGAAGGTGCGGCCAAAGGATGTTTCAATATAAAGACTTGGCACGCGGGCAGACATGAATTTAATATCCGCGCCGCCGGATTTCAATATATCCATTTTTTCTCCGCTAAGGGTTGCCACAGAAGAAGGCACATCCTGAAGATTCTGGGTGCGCTTTTGCGCCGTCACAGTGATTTCTTCGAGTATGAAATCCGTTTCTTGGGCCTGCGCGGCGGCGGCGGTAAATACTGAAGCCAAGGCGAAAGTGGATACGGAAAATTTATAGAGCGTTTTTGATAGGGGTTTCATGGGTTTGTGTTTCCTTTAATTTTTTGCCGCCTATATTGGGGCTATTTTAGTCAAATTATGTAAGTCTTCAGGGTCTTAAGGTATCAATATGTTCTCTTTATGGCGCAATATATAGTGAAAAAATTCAAATGAAGCAACTGGCACCTTCTGAAAATAACACATACTTGAAGGAAATCAAAAAGAGCAGGGCTTAAACATAGTGGATTGCTCTTTTTGCGACATCGGTGTATGGAAGAATGATCATTATACCGGACTATTACACAGTATATAGAATAGGTTACGCATATGGCATTGCCAACAGTCAGGCTGTTTTTGTTGGGGGGAACCATCACCATGAAAAAACTCCCCGGGAAAAACACAAGTTTAACCTCATTCTCTGGTGTTGTACCGACAGTGAATGCGGATGATTTATGCCGCGCTGTGCCGGGACTGGATCAGGTGGCAAGGCTGGTCGCCCGCACGGATCATATGATTGCCAGCGGTAATTTGAATTTTCAGCATGCTTTTGACTTGGCGGCCGAGATACGCCGCGCCGCGCGTACCGGTGATACGGATGGCTTTGTCATTGTTCAGGGCACAGATACGCTAGAGGAAATGGCCTTCATATTGGATTGCCTTCTGGATATACCGCAGCCCGTTGTGGTCACAGGCGCCATGCGCAGCCCGGCGGAATTAAGCGCGGATGGGCCGGCAAATATTATGGCCGCCGTCACTTGCGCGGCAGATAAAACCATTGGCAAGGCCGGCGTTGTTGTTGTCATGAATGATGAAATTCATGGCGCAGCCTTTGTCACAAAGGCACATACGGCAAGTGTTGGGGCCTTTCAATCGCCCAATATAGGCCCCATTGGCCATTTGGCCGAGGGTCAGCCGTATCTGTTATCCGTGCCGGTTCAGGGCCCTAAATTTGCCCTGCCCGCCGGCGCAGATATGCCCAAAGTTGCCTTGATTAAAGCTGCCTTTGGCGATGATGCCTTTCTGCTTAATATGCTGGAGACATCAGAGTGTCAGGGGCTTGTGATTGAGGCTTTCGGGGCGGGGCATTTGCCTGAATCCTACCTTGCGACGCTGGACAATATGACCGGTAAAATCCCCGTCATTCTATGCAGCCGTACAGGCGCGGGCCATATATATCAACATACTTACGGCTATAAGGGCGCGGAAATGGATTTGATTAAACGGGGGTTGATCCCATCGGGTATTTATAACGGGCTTCAGTCCCGCCTTTTATTAACACTGCTTTTGATGTCTGGCGCGGGACATGATGACATTAAAAAAACCTTCGCGATCTAGATTCTGGCCCTAAACCATGATGAAACTGGCGATGATATAAAGCAATAATGTGACCCCGCCAGCGGTTAAGGCGTAGGGCAGCTGCGTTCTGACATGTTCCAAAAGATCACAGCCACTGGCAATGGCCGAAATGGCCGTTGTATCTGAAATGGGCGAGCAATGATCGCCAAATATCCCGCCGCCCAGAATAGCCGAAAGAACCAGAGAAGGCGGCAATCCCAATGTGTGAATTAACGGCACCCCCAACGGGATCAGAATGGCAAAGGTGCCCCATGAGGTGCCGGTCGTGAAAGACATCAGGGCACCGGCCAGAAACAGCATGGGCACCACAAGCGTCAGCGGCAGATAATCTCCGACAAGACCCGCGATATAAAGGCCCGTACCCAGCTCCTTCAGGCTCGCGCCGAGGGCCAGGGAGAATAAGACAATGGTCACCAGCGGCAATAATTCCCCCATACCTTTAAAGCCGATATTGACCAATTTAATATGGCTGAATTTCCCGCTCATGAGCATCATGACATAGGCCACAAGGCAGGCAAGGGCGGTGGCATAAAGCACAGATTTCGAGCCGCTGCCTTTGGCTATATCCCCGCCGCCGGTCCAAAACATGAAAGCAACCATACCCACAATCATGGTCAAGAGCGGCAAGACCATAAAACGGGCCTTGCTTGGGGCATGTTCATGGGGTTGATCGCCATTATGGCCTTTGGCGGTGATGGCGGCTTTGGCATCGCTGGCCTTCATGGGGCCATGAACGCGGGTGGTGAATACCGTGTAAAATACAAGGGCTAATGTCACCAGAGCGTAGAAATTAAGCGGCACTGTGCCCCATAAGATCTGGGCGGCGGATTGTTCGAATTCATAGCCGCTGAGCAAGGCCAGAATATAGGCTCCCCAGGCATTCAGCAGGATTAAGATACAGATGGGTGCGCTGGTGCTGTCGATGATATAGGCAAGCCGCGCCCGGCTCATGCCATATTTGTCAAACAATCCCCGCGCCAATATACCGGATGTGAGAACGCTTAAGTTGGATTCAATGAAGACCACAACCCCGGTCAGGCTGGTGAGCATGCCAACGGATCTGCGCCCCTTGGCAAGGCCGCTGCCCACCAAAAGTTCCACCATGGCGGTCACGCCGCCCGATACGCGGATATAGGCCAATAATGCGCCGATCATCAGGCTGAACATTAATATACGGCTGTTGCCTGCGCTACTGAAGACCTGAATGATGCGCTCAAGACTTGCCAGAAACCCGCTTAACGGGGCGATGAGGGTGGGGTCTGTTAACAGCAATAGTTCCGAAGTTAAAATGGCCAAAAACAAGGCCAGAATGACTTCCCTGCGCCATAATACGATAAAGATAGCCATGAGCGGCGGCAGAACGGTCAATATTTCCAATGAATTGGCCATGAAGAACCCCTATAATATTTATTATCGATTATTATGGCACCTTACGGATGAATAATAGGCCTTGCAAGGCCGTAATTTCATGGAAATAAGGCAAGTTTTTGCAATCGTTCCGTGTCACTATCATGAATCAGAATGAAATTTTCCATATTAAGTTGGTGATGATGATATGAGACATCAAATTTTGAGGCAGGAAGAATCAGGTTATCATTCATAAAAAACACCAGATAACTGTTATCTTTTGCCCAGTGAAATAATTTCTCTATGGCATTCTCAGAATGACTATTATTTGCTTCGATGAGAAACGCCGGTTTATATTTCTGGATTGTCAGCAGTGCCCCGTCCAAAACAGCCTGCTCATGCCCCTCAACATCAATTTTTATAAAACCGACATTTTCTATGAGCAAGTCATCCAGACGCGCTGTTTTAATGGTAAATTCCTCCCAGCCTTTTATTTCTTCAAATTCAAGCGGGTTATTTTTTTCTATAGTAGACCGGCCATAACAAGGGTTGCCGGATTTGTATAAAGGCGTTCTCATCGAAATTTCGCCTGAAGTTTCAGATAAAGCGAGGGGCATAATATCAACCGAACACCTCTTGAAAATGTTTGATAGGGCGATATTCAAAGCTTCAATTGGTTCAAAGGCGACTACTTTTTTTGAGTATTGGTTCAGTCGATAAGTATACATGCCAAATTTCGCCCCCACATCCAGACTTGTCATTTGTTCATGACATAAAATGGGTAAGAGCTGCATTTCGGCTTCTTTATTTACAAGGGTGATTTTACGAAAAAAGAAAAGAACTTTTGGGAATTTTTTGTACAGTATTTTAATAAGCATAAATATAACTCTGAATATAACCGGGGCTGTTTTGTTTTTTATGATGAAAAGATAAACATAATAGTGCAAGATTACATAACTGTAACAGAAAATTATTTTATTGGCTTTTTGTTCGGCATTTTTTCTCTTTAGGCGGGGGTGATTATTTGATGTATTTAACAGGTATCTTTTTCGCCTTCCCCCCCTAAACCAAGAGATGTGAACGCTTTACTTAATAAAAATTGATAAAGGTCAAGTCAAAATAATGGCAAGGGAATATGTAAAAGGGATAGATAATATTTTAAAAAGAGGAACGATCAGAGGAGCGATCTATGACTATTCTACACCTAAATATTAAAAGTATTTTCTTAACTTCAGTAACGGCCCTTCTTATGACGCCAACCTATGGTTTTGCGGCAAATGACAGCGCAGAAAGTTTGGCTGATGCTGTCACCGGCGGCAAGGCTTACCTGAATGTTCGAGTTCGTTATGAAAATGTGGATCAGGCCAATTTTGTTGAAAATGCCTCTGCGCTGACCATACGGACACGCTTTGGTTATAAAACTGGATCCTACAAGGGATTTTCGGGTGTTATCGAGATGGAAGACACCCGGAATCTGGCAAATGAAAATTATAATAATACCCTTAATGGCAACATAATTTATCCGGTTATTGCCGACCCAAGCCAGACGGAAGTCAATCAGGCCTATCTGTCTTATTCCTATGAAGACTCAAAGGTCAGCGCAGGTCGCCAATCCATTAATCTTGGGAACCTGCGGTTTGTTGGCACGGTGGGCTGGCGTCAGGTTGACCAGAATCTGGATGCGGTAACGGCGGTCAATAAAAGTCTTCCGGATACTAAAATATTCTATGCCTATGTGTGGAATGTGAACCGGATTTTTAGTGATAACAGCCCCGTAGGCGACCATTCTTCTGCCACAAACCTGCTTAATATAGAATATAGCGGATTAAAATACGGTAAGGTGACCACCTATGCCTATCTATTGGATAATAAAGACCTTGCTGGATTTTCAACCAATACTTTCGGCATCCGTTTTGCCGGCAAAGCCAAAGTTGCGGACAAAACAAATATTTTATATGAGTTTGAGTATGCCAATCAGACAGATGCCAAAAACAATCCCGGTGATTATTCCGTGAATTATTTTCATGTGGGCGGCGGTGTTGGTTTTGCCGGCGCAACTCTGAAAGCCGGTCTTGAATCTCTGGGCAGTGATAATAATGGCACGGCCAGTTTTAAAACGCCGCTTGCCACATTGCATAAATTCAATGGCTGGGCCGATAAGTTTCTGGCAACGCCGGCGGGTGGCCTCGAAGACTTCTATATTAGCGGGGCCTATAAATTTGAGGGCGCTATGAAGGGCCTGAAAGCGGCTGTCATCTATCATAAATTTACCTCCCAGTTTGGGAATACCGATTATGGGACAGAGCTTGATATGGTGGTGTCTTATGCCATAAACAAGAATTATAGTGTGGCAGTGAAATATGCAGATTATAATGCGGATACATGGTCTGTCGATACCCAGAAATTCTGGGTTACCCTTGCCGCAAAATTCTAGGGCTTAGCTTGTTCTAACCTTTTGACTGCTGCCAAAATGATATTTGGCGGCAGTTTTATTTTATGGCCTTATAATTTATGCTTATCCTGCTTATATAGGGGTAAGGCAATATAAAATATAAAATATAAAAGAGGTATCAATGAGATATAATAAGCTGGGACGGACAGATATCACTATATCCAACATTTGTCTGGGCACCATGACCTGGGGCGAACAGAATTCAATGCAGGAGGCTTGGGATCAGATGGATTATGCCATAGATAAAGGCATAAATTTCATAGATACCGCAGAGCTATATCCCGTGCCGCGAAAAAGAGAAACTTTTGGCCGGACAGAAGAATATATCGGCAGTTGGCTGCAAGACCGCGGCGGGCGGGATAAAATTATCCTTGGAACCAAGGTTGTGGGCCGAAGTGATGCGGACTGGTTCCGCGCCAATGCCTCTATCACGCGGCTTAACCGGCAGCAAATCACCGAGGCATTGGAGCAGAGCTTAAAACGGCTGAAAACTGATTATGTGGATCTTTATCAGCTCCATTGGCCCGACCGGCCCTTGAATATTTTTTCGGAGTCGCGCGGCTATGTCCATAATGATCAGGATGACATTATTCCGCTATCAGAAACGTTGGCGGTATTGGATGATTTGGTCAAACAAGGTAAAATTCGCCATATAGGCCTGTCCAATGAAACGGCGTGGGGTACTATGAAATGCCTGCATCATGCAGAACAGAGTGACGTGCCAAGGGTGCAATCCATTCAAAATGCCTATAATTTGATGAACAGGTTATTTGAGCAGGATTTGGCTGAAGTATCCCTGCGCGAAGAGGTGTCTCTTCTGGCCTATTCACCCATTGGCGGCGGCGCGTTAAGCGGCAAATATCTGAACGGTAATTTACCGCAAGGAAGCCGTCACCAGTTATTTCCGGATTTTTCGACCCGATATACAGGATCAGGTGCCGTGGCCGCGATTGAAAAATATTCTGCGCTGGCCGCGGATATGGGGATCACGCTCATCCAGCTTGCCCATAAATTTGTTGATAGCAGACCGTTTGTGGCCTCCTCTATCATTGGGGCGACAAATATGGCACAATTATCCGAGAATATAGCGGCCTTTGATCTGGACTGGACGGACGAACTGGAACAGGCGGTGAATGATATTCATCTGGAAAATCCCGACCCGTCGCCGTAATAGGGTTGCTTAGGGTCAGGGCGATATTGTAGGGAGTGAATAATATGGAAAAAGCAACATTTGCCGCCGGGTGCTTTTGGGGCGTTCAACTGGATTTTGATAGGCTGGAGGGGGTTACGTCCACGTCCGTGGGCTATATTGGCGGGCATACAGAAGCCCCAACTTATGAAGAAATATGTACCGGACAAACCAATCATGCCGAGGCCGTAGAGGTTTTTTTTGACTCCGAAAAAATATCTTTTGAACAATTGCTGGAAGTTTTCTGGCAATTGCATAATCCGACAACGCTTAATCAGCAGGGGCCGGATTTTGGCAGTCAATACCGGTCGGCCATATTTTATCATAGCAAAGAACAGAGGCTGGCAGCGGAAGAATCACGGAAAAAATGCGATGCCGCAGATTTATGGCCAGGCCCCATCGTGACAGAAATAACGCCCGCCAGTCAATTCTGGCCGGCAGAAGATTATCATCAGAAATATCTGGAAAAGAGAAATATCAAGATTTCCTGCCATTAGACTATTAGGGTTTTGTCCAGTCCAGAATGACTTTGCCGGACTGTCCGGACCGCATCATGTCAAATCCTTTTTGAAAGTCATCAATGGCATAGCTATGGGTCAGTATCGGGCTGATATCAAGGCCGCCCTCTAAAAGTGCGATCATCTTATACCATGTTTCAAACATCTTGCGGCCATAGATGCCATGGATTTCCAGTCCCTTGAAAATAACCTGATCCCAATCGATGCCTGTATCATTGGGCATAATGCCCAGCAGCGCAATCTTGCCGCCGTGATTGATGGTCCCCAGCATATCGGCAAAGGCGGTCGGCACGCCGGACATTTCAAGCCCCACATCAAAACCTTCGGCCATTTTAAGGTCTTTCATGACATCCTTCAGGGCATAGCGCGAGACATTGACCGCCCGTGTCGCGCCCATTTGTTTGGCAATGCCAAGGCGATAATCATTGATATCGGTGATCACGATATTGCGCGCGCCCACATGGCGGGCAAGGGCCACCGCCATAACACCAATGGGCCCGGCCCCCGTGATCAGGACATCCTCGCCCACCAGATCAAATTCAAGCACCGTATGGGCGGCATTGCCCAAGGGATCAAGAACGGCGGCCATATCATCACTGATGCTATCCGGCACGGGACAGATATTCACCGCCGGCACCGCCACATATTCAGCGAAACACCCCGGGCGGTTAACGCCGATACCCAGCGTGTTACGGCATAGATGCCTTTTTCCGGCGCGGCAGTTTCGGCAATGGCCGCAGGTGATATGGCCTTCGGCAGAGACCCGCTGGTCGATGGACAGCCCGCGAACTTCTGATCCCATCTCAACGATCTTGCCGGAAAATTCATGACCAACCACCATGGGAACGGGGATGGTTTTCCGGGCCCAGTCATCCCAATTATAAATATGAATATCCGTGCCGCAAATGGCGGTTTTTTTTACCTTGATCAAGACATCATTGGGGCCAATCTCGGGCAGGGAAATATCCTGAAGCCAGATGCCTTTTTCGGCTTTTGCTTTGACCAATGCTTTCATTGCGGGGGATCCTTAGGCTTTTTATATTTAGTTTGAGGTGATTATATTCAGTTTGCGGCCAATGCGTGTGAAGGCTTCAATGGCGGCATCAAGCTGCGCGCGGCTGTGGGCGGCGGACATCTGGGTTCTGATTCGCGCTTTACCCTCGGGTACCACAGGGAAAGAAAAACCAACCACAAATATACCCTCCATAAGCAGCTGTTCGGCCATATCAGCGGCAAGGCGGGCATCGCCAAGCATCACCGGAATGATCGGATGATCCGCGCCGGCAAGTGTAAAGCCGGCCTTGGTCATGGCTGTTCGGAAATAGTCACTATTATCCCGTAATTTCAGGCGCGCCGCATTATTTTCGGTCAGAATATCCAGAACTTTACAGGTGGTGGCGGCGATCACCGGGGCCAGCGTGTTGGAAAATAAATAAGGCCGTGATCGATTGCGCAGCCAGTCGACAATTTCTTTGGATGCCGCAGTATAGCCGCCGGATGCGCCGCCGAGCGCCTTGCCCAGGGTTCCGGTCAGTATATCCACCCGATCACTCACCCCCCAATGTTCCGGCGTTCCCGCCCCGCTTTCGCCCATAAAGCCGACCGCATGGCTGTCATCCACCATAACAAGGGCGTCATATTTATCGGCAAGATCACAAATGGCCGGCAGATTGGCCAGAATACCATCCATAGAAAATACGCCGTCGGTGGCAATCATGCGAAATCTGCAGTCTTGCGCCTCTTGCAGGCATTTTTCGAGCGCCGCCATATCATTATTGGCATAACGCAGCCGCTTGGGCTTGGACAGGCGCACGCCGTCAATAATGCTGGCATGATTTAAGGCATCAGAAATAATCGCATCTTCCGGCCCCAGCAGCGTTTCAAAAAGACCCGCATTGGCATCAAAACAACTGGGATAGAGAATCACATCTTCCTGTTTTAGAAAATCAGCGAGACGGCTTTCCAGTTTTTTGTGAATATCCTGAGTGCCGCAAATAAAGCGTACCGATGACATGCCATAACCATAGCGATCAAGGGCGGCTTTGGCCGTATCAATCAAGGCCCTATCATTGGACAGACCCAGATAATTATTGGCGCAGAAATTGATGTAAGGCTTCGGCCCGCCGCTCTCAACGGTCACCTCTGATTTTTGCGGACTTGTGATGACCCGCTCGGCCTTATAAAGCCCTTGATCTTTCAGACTCTGAAGCTGCTCTTGTAAATATTCCGTATATCTATGGCCCATGACCGATTGTCTTTCAAAGCTGTTTTTATATAAATCTATTATATTAAATATATAGTTTAATATAATGGTCAAATTAAAAATATTTTATTATGCTGGATATTACGGGGTTAAAACAATCATTAAGGCGCGGGCGGGTTTTTTGCCTGTGTTTTCAATATAATGGGGGATGTCCGCCTCATATCGGGCGGTATCCCCGGGATGTAATTTAATATCATCTTTGCCATTGCGCACAGATAATGTACCCTCCAACAGGGTCAAATGCTCCATGGTACCCTCTGCATGGCCGTTTGATTCGAGCAACCCGCCCGCTTCCATCACCATATTATACCATTCGGTTTTGGTCACAAGATCAATGGGGCCAAGGATTTTAAGGGCGCATTTCCCGTCTGCGCTTTGGATCTCCGGGGTTTGATGAGCCTTGACATGGATAATTTTTGAAGGCTGCGCGGTAGAAGCAGACTCATTGTTGAGCAAATCAGAAATATCAATTTCCAGAGATTGGGTCAGGGCCCAAAGAATAGCCAAAGTGGGATTGGTGCGGCCCCGCTCAATCTGGGACAGCATGGATTTGGACACGCTCGACATTTGGGCCAGCTGCGCCAAAGTCAGGCCTTTTTCTGATCGTAGCTGTTTGATTTTCCGGCCAATGTCAGGGGGCGAATTGCGGGGCATATCATTCTGTTCCATTTAACGCATTTTTTCCAGTATAGTGGACTTAAGGCGGAAAAGATAATGAAAATTGACTTTGGGGGGAGATTGCCTAATATCATTTCAAGAAATAGATAGGGCCATGGGACAGGGCTAGGGAACAGGGATATTTTTTATGACGAAAAGCCGTAAAATTGGCATGATTGTAGGGCTGTTGTTTCTGGGAGTTTCCCTGTTTATCCCGCCGCCGGAAGGTATGAGCCAGATGGCGTGGCACACATCGGGGATTGCCCTGCTGCTCGCCGCATGGTGGGCGACAGAGGTCTTGCCCATTCCGATCACCTCCCTGTTGCCTTTGTTATTATTTCCGGCCCTTGGGGTTATGACCATGGCAGAATCCGCCGTGCCTTATGCCCGTCCGACCATATTTCTGTTGCTGGGGGGCTTTATCATTGCCACGGCCTTGGCGCGGTGGAATCTGCATCGGCGTCTGGCCCTTAATATTCTGGTACGGGTCGGCGACAATCCCTCGGCGATCATTGGCGGCTTTATGGTGGCCACCGCCATCCTGTCCATGTGGATCAGCAATACGGCCAGCACGATCATGATGATCCCCATCGCCCTGTCTCTGGCCAGTGAAATGGTGAAAGACCAGAGCAAAAAGCATCAGGGATTTATCCTGTGCCTTGTTCTGGGCATTGCCTATTCCGCCAGCATCGGCGGGCTTGGCACCCCCATTGGTACGCCGCCAAATCTTTTTGTGGTTGGCTTCATGCGCGAAACTTATGATATTGAGATCAGCTTCCTCACCTGGATGATGTTTGGTATTCCAACCGTGGTGGTCATGGTGCCGATCGCCTGGTTTGTTCTGACCAGATGGGCCTATCCGTTTAATCTGTCTGATGCGCCGATGGCCCAAAATCTTCTTCATGAGGAATTGCAAAGCATGGGGCCGATGTCCCCGCCTGAAAAGCGGGTGGCCATGGTGTTTCTTGGCGTGGCGGCCTGCTGGATTTTTCGGGTTCCGGTTCAGGAAAATCTGCAAATCATGCCATGGCTCAATGATGCCATGATCGCTATCGGGGGGGCGACAGTATTATTTATGATTCCCTCGGGCTGTAAAACGGAAAAAGCCACCGCCCTGCTTGATTGGGAAATCGCCAATAAAATTCCCTGGGGCGCATTGCTCCTGTTTGGCGGCGGCTTAAGTCTTGCTGCGGGGGGTCAGG
>UOFW01000157.1_pt1 | contig 14278 bp, 11 predicted proteins | sample 1989241 | NCBI WGS metagenome assembly UOFW01 (sample SAMEA4712195, study PRJEB27164) | hydrothermal vent metagenome | biome: marine basaltic hydrothermal vent biome; feature: marine hydrothermal vent; material: mineral | place: Pacific Ocean | collected 2011-06-14/2011-07-23 | depth 1719 m | reverse complement strand
GCTATTGGTATTCAGCGTTACTTTGCCGCAGGATAATTCCGGTGATGCCTGCCCTGCCGCCCGGCGGATTAAAGCGCGAACGCGGGCCAATACTTCTTCTATTTTAAACGGTTTCGTCACATAATCATCGGCACCGGCATCAAGGCCCGCCACCTTTTCAGACCAACCGTCCCGCGCCGTCAAAATTAATACCGGCGTTAATATCCCCGCCCCGCGCCATTTAGTCAGAACGCTAACGCCGTCCATGATGGGCAAGCCAAGATCAAGGACAATTGCATCATAACTTTCCGTTTCTCCAAGAAAGTGACCATCTTCTCCATCCATTGAAACATCAACGGCATAACCATCGTCTTCGAGGATGACTTTCATTTGCCGTGACAGATCGGGATCATCTTCAACAAGCAGCAGGCGCATTAGCGATTTCCCTTCACACCAACAATCTTAGCGGTGGCGGCATTTAAATTAAGCATCAATAATTTACCATCTTTTCTAAGCACTTTTACCCTATAAATATACGGCAGTTTCTTATTTTTAGGTTCCAGCAAGCGAACATCAATAATTTTTCCGGGAAAACTTTGCCGAACCTGTTTGCGTATGACCGACAAGGAAACAATATGGCCTGATCTCATCGCTTCCCGCGCTTTGTCCTGCCGATAAATCTTATTCCGTAACGGGTTAGGCCGTGCAACAGGCTTGATCAGGCTATTTTCAACAGGCTGTCTTCTTTGTTGAGCAAGATATTTACCTATTGCCTTGATATTAATCCCCTGTGATTTCGAAGGCATCGCGCCCTTGCCCTGCGGCGCGGCAATGGCATTAGCCCCCATTCCCATAAGGAACAGCACCATTAATCCACAGAAAAAAATTTTGTAATTCATATACATATTACAAACTTAACTTATTTCGGCTTAATAAGAGATGAATAACTTTGACCCCTATTCCAGACGCTGCAATAATCATCCGAAAATTACTTATCGACAATACCAAGCCTTTCCTGAAAAACACTATTGGTTGTTGTATAGCCGCCGGCCATCTTTCGATCCGGAAAAGCATATTTGAAGGCTGAGCGTGCCATGACGGCGGCCTCATAAAACCCCGTCAGAATTAATTTTATTTTCCCGGGATAAGTACAAACATCTCCAATGGCATATATGCCCTCTGCCGCCGTGACAAAGCTTTCCTGATCAACAATCACATGCCTTTTGTCCAGATTAAGCCCCCATTCGGTAATCGGCCCCAGACTGACTTTCAATCCCATAAAAGGCATCAAATAATCACATTCAACCTTTAACGCCTCTCCTTTGAGTGTTGTGACCTGCACATGGGATAATTGACCATCATCCCCGACAAGATCCGTAATATTACCATAAAGCACATTAAGCTTGCCAGCTTCTTGCAATTTCAAGACCTGCTGCACCGTATCATAGGTGCCGCGAAATTCTTCTCTTCTATGGACAAGCGTTAAGGATTGCGCAAGAGGTGAAAGGCTGATGGCCCAATCAAGCGCCGAATCACCGCCGCCGACAATGACAAGTTTCTTATCCCGGTATTTTTCCATTCTATAGACAGCATAATCAATGGACTTTTCCTCAAATTCATCGCGTTTCTTATAGGGGGGCTTTTTGGGGACAAAGCTACCGGCTCCTGCCGCGACCACGATAATTGGTGCTTCCAGCACAAGCCCCCGCGACGTGGTCAGGCGCCAATTGCCGTTTGGCTGCCGGTCAAGGGATGAGGCTTGCTGGCTAAGATGGAAAACCGGCTCAAAGGGGCTGGCCTGCGCCATCAAATCATCGATAAGCTGTTTGCCGGTAACCGTTGGGCGGGAGGGGATATCATAGATTGGTTTTTCTGGATATAGTTCGATACATTGTCCGCCTGCCCGATCCAGATTATCAACCAAATGACATTTCAACCCCAAGAGGCCCGCCTCGAAAACAGCGAACAGACCCACCGGCCCTGCACCAATAATGATCATGTCAGTGATGACAACCTTAGAGCTCATATCCCATCTCCCACTTTTTTATGATGATTCTAATATGAAATTCCACCACATTATTTGCCAAATCCTGGAAACTATGTAACCATTAGTCGCTATGAACATGCAATCAAAAAAGAAAAAATAGACTATTTATTCACGGTATTAGCCTAAATGAGAAAAATTTTCCCCCAAATAATCGGCTTTTTTATACTGATGGCGATCAGCTTATTGGCCATACCTTCTTCCGGCTTCGCCAAAATTTGGCTGGTTGGGCCTGATTTTCAACTTAAAAGCCCGAGTTCGGCCATAAGGCTTGCAAAAGACGGCGATACCATCAAAATCATGGCCGGCCTTTATGAGAATGATTATGCCGTAATTTCGCAAAATAACATCACATTGATCGGCATGAATGGTTTCGCGCACCTGAAATCATCCGGGCCCGTGCCCGGCGGCAAAGCCATATGGACCATTAACGGCGAAAATGTAAAAATACAGAATATTGAATTTTCCGGCGTGAAGGTCCCTGATAAAAACGGGGCTGGCATTCGACTGCAAAAGGGCTCATTAACCGTTGATAATTGTTATTTCCATGGCAATGATATGGGGTTAATAACGTCAAATAAGTTATCCATTCGTCTACTGATAAAAAAATCTGAGTTCAGCCGAAATATTCTGTTAGTTCCCGATTTAGTATATCTTGCCCATAATATCTATGTTGGAAAAATCGCAGAATTTATCATGAAAAATACGATCTCCCGAGGGGCGCAATATGGGCATAACGTTAAAAGCCGCGCCCAAAATAACATCATAAAGAATAACCGTATATTTGACGAAGGCTCTGTTTCGGCAAGCTACCTCATAGATTTACCCAATGGCGGCAAGGCTCATATTGAAAATAATTACTTATATAAAAACAAGGGCGCTCAAAATAACGCCTTTATCAGCTATGGTGCCGAAGGCATGAAACATAATGAAAATTCGCTCACCATACAGTTTAATACAGCTATTAATGAGGGCGGGGTTGCATTCCTCTTAAGAAATCATTCGGATATTACCGCTAAAATAGCCGGAAACAATATGACAAATGTCACCATCAGGGAAATACCCGGCATTAAAAAAGACGGTTTTATGAATAAAATGAAAAAGACGCTCCAGAATTATCTAAAATAACGGCAACGAAAACATTAGGGAAAAAAATGCGAAAAATCTTTGCCTTCTTTATTTTTATCATCATTTACGGTTCGCTTTTTCCGTTCACATTCAGCCCCCATGAGGGTTCATCTGAACAGTGGGATATATTTCTGCGCAGCTATTACCCCATTACCTCGCTCGGGGATATACTTGGCAATATCGCGTTGTTTATTCCTTTTGGCTATCTTGGCATTGAATGTATGCGCCCATCCATGCGGTCCAGGCCGGCTTATCTCAAAATTCTGGCCGCTGGCATTCTCCTCGCCTTTATCCTTCAGCTCATACAGGTCTATATATCATCTCGCTCCCCCGCTATGGCAGATGTTTATTGGAACGGGGTCGGTATCGTAATTGGTTTTATACTGCTTGATTTTATTAAAAAATACTTCCCTAAACTCTCCATAACCGAGGCCGCCAATACGCCGGTTATTTTATCGTTTTTCTGGTTGTTATATCTGTTTTTTCCTTTTATCCCCACATTGGATTTTCAGGAAATAAAGAACGGCCTGAAACCACTATTGCTTAGTCAAAGCTTTCACGCTGATGATTTTCTGGTTGCGGTATCCGGCTGGTTGCTGTTCGCTCATTTTACGCGCGGCTTCTTTCATCAAAAATACCTCAACAGGCTGATATTGCCCCTATGTGCTATTATGAGCTTACCCTTACGGCTTATTATCTTGAATAATTCACTTGACCTGTCAGATGTCATGGCCGTGTTCGCGGCTCTGTTAATATGGTTTTCATTTTTAAAAAATCGCGTGAATATCGTACGAACACTTGCCTATTTGCTGTTTGTTTCCATAGCGGTTTACAGTCTGAGTTCAATGGATTTCAGCCCATATGGCTGGCATTTTTCAATGATACCTTTTTCCGGTTTTCTGGAAGGCGATCTTTTCAGCAACACAAAAGCGCTCTTCTTCAAATTATTTCTATTTGGCAGTACCTTATGGCTCGTAAAAGTAGGCTGGCCATACCTCAGACTCAAAACTGTCTGGCTGTTTTTATTCATTTTCATGCTGGAAATCATCCAAATTTTTATGGCATCACGTAGCGCTGAAATAACGGACCCATTAATCATATTACTTCTGGCATTTGTTGTTAAACCAAAAGCAGAAAACTTCTCAACAATCAAGAAAGTCCCCAAGAAAATCCCCGAGAAACCCATTGAAATAAAGCCACCCGACGCCGATCCAGCAAACAACTGGCCAGCAAACAACTGGAAAAAAACACAAAAAGACCTGTGGCGCCTTTTAGGAAGCGCGGCATTCATCACCATAGTAATGTCAATGGCCATAAAATTACCCGGCGTGCCTTATAACATCAGGGAGCTTTTCAAGCATGACGGTTCATTGACAGCTATAATGCCCTTTGTCTTGTTCATCCTGTGGTTCGGCATGAGCGTCCCTCTAATCAGCAGACGGATGCAGGATATTCCGGGCCGGCATTTCATCCGTTTCCCCCTATGGGTTATAGCTGCAGGTCTTGTCAGTTTTTTTCTGCTGGAAAGCGGCGTCACAGAAGAGGCCCTGAAAGATATTCTGGGCGCACCGACCATATACCGCCATATTATTTCTCATGGTATATGGGGCGAGCCGGGACGCATCCTCACCAATTATTTTCCCAATCCCGACCTTTGGAATTTGATTGAATATGTCATACGTTTCCTCGCGCTTTTCTCACCCGTAACTTTCCTCTTATGCCTGTTTTATTATAGCGGCGACCTTATCAAGAAATATGAAATACGGGGCATTGCCAATAAAGGCCGTCTCATTGCCCTCAGCCTGACCCTTAATATTCTTTATGCCCTGCCTTGGCTTTATTTGTGCAAATATATTGCTTTCGATCAGGCCAATACGGATAATCTGGTTGAATTGATCTCCCGGCAGGGGTTTATGGGGATAGGCGGTGGTGGTTACCTCTATTTTCTTATCCTGTTGTTAACCCTGAACAGCGTTTTAATCCGCCAAAGTCTGTATCACTGGACGGTCAAGTTGTTATTTACCAGCGCAGCCGCTACCGGTGGATGGTATTTGCTTAACCTTGGTCTTGAACTGAATATTGAAAAATACGGGACAAGCTTTTCCGCAGTTGATTTTCTGCTTGGGCCGGATCGCCAACATAAACTTAATCAATCAACACTGTTCATTCGCTGGATTATTTTATATATAGGTTGTGTCATAACATTGGTCTGGGGGATGAAGTTTAATCTTTTATCTCTTATGACTAATATTAAACAGAAATTTAAACAGCGTTTTAAACCGGCAGGCTCATAATGGATAAAAATAGTTTTAACGACTTTATCGCTCTCATCAAAGAAGCATGGGAATACGGTTTATACGGGATTGATATAGGCAAAATCATCTTTGCTATTCTGATCTTCTTTTTCTTTCTGGTGATCCGCCGCCTGTTCAGCAGATTTATTATCAACCGTCTGAAAGCTCTGGCCCTCAAGACCGAAAATGACTTCGATGACCTTGTGGTAGATGCTTTGGAACATCCTTTACGTTTTATTCCCATTGTCATTGGCGTTTTTCTTGCTACCGAAGTGTTAATACTGAATGAAAGCCTTCAGCAGGGCGCTTATAGCCTGAACCGATCTCTGGTCACCTTTAACATATTCTGGATTTTCTTTAAGCTTGTGGGGCCGCTAAGTCGATCTTTGTCCGGGTTGCGCGGGCTTTTTACTGATAGCATGCTCACATGGCTGGTCAAGGCCATCAGAGCACTGGTATTTTTCCTTGGGGCAGCGGCAATTCTGGAAATCTGGGGCATTGCAATCGCCCCCCTGATCGCAGGCCTTGGCCTGTTCGGGGTTGCGGTGGCTCTTGGCGCGCAGGATGTTTTTAAAAATCTGATTGCCGGCCTGTTTATCATCGGGGAGAAAAGATTCCATCCTGGCGACTGGGTACTGGTGGATGGCATCGTCGAAGGCACTGTAGAAGATATTGGCTTTCGCACCACCACCATCCGCCGTTTCGACAAGGCCCCGGTATTCGTGCCAAACTCCAAACTGTCCGACAATGCCGTGATCAACTTCACCCGCATGACCCATCGCCGGATATATTGGAAAATCGGACTTGTTTATCACACCTCCATAGATCAATTGCGCGATATCCGTCAAAAAATAGAAGCCATTATCCTGAATAATGATAACTTCGCCCAGCCGCCAGAGGTCTCAACTTTTGTGCGTATTGACAGCTTCAATGACAGCTCGATTGATCTGATGCTCTATTGTTTCACCAAAACAACCAAATGGGGTGAATGGCTGGAGATCAAAGAAAATCTCGCCCTGGAGGTTAAGGAAATTGTCGAGAATGCCGGCAGCAGCTTTGCCTTCCCAAGCCAGTCGCTATATCTGGAAACAATCCCCGCCGGTGCCGAGGAATTTCCCATCCCGAAAGAAAAAAAAGATAAGAAAACAATATCTTAAGGGAATAGCAATATTTTAACATTATCTCTCGGTATATGAATATGCCCGTACAGAAAAAACACGCGCCGGCAACCCTGCGCAACAGAGAACCTATTTTAGCGGTTCTGAAAGACTGTTTGCCGCCGCATGGGACAATTCTGGAAATCGCCAGTGGCTCTGGCCAGCATGCCAGTTACTTTATTGAATATCTTCCCGGAAATTATTGGCAGCCGAGCGACCCCGATAGCAAAAGCCGTGACAGCATCAGTGCATGGTGGTGGGAAGTCCAGCTCAATAATATCCTGCCGCCTCTGGACATCAATACGCGGGATGCTGTCTGGGCCATAGAGACAATTAAGCTGCCCCAGCCGGTCACCTCTTTTGTTTGTATCAATATGATCCATATCTCGCCTTGGGAATCAACTGTCGGTCTGATGGACGGCGCGGCGCGAATTCTGCCAAAGGACGGCATTTTATATCTTTATGGCCCCTATAAAAGAGATCATTTACATACGGCGCCCAGCAACGAACTTTTTGATATTAAACTACGGGATCAAAATCCGGATTGGGGCATCCGGGATTTAAATGATGTCAAAGAGCTTGCGCAGGAAAAGGGGCTGGAATTTGTAAAAACCATAGAAATGCCCGCCAATAACCTGTCCATTATTTTCAAAAAAACAGATTAAAGCAATATAACTTTTAAATATTTTCAATTTGAATGTTACCCATAGATTTTTCAATTTGAATGTTACCCATTCGGCTATTTAATATGAATGTTACCCATTCAGTTATTTGATATGAATGTTACCCATTCAGGGTATCCTGAAACCGGATGGGCTGGCCCGTGGCTTCTTCGGCAAGCGTGCCTTCCCACATAACCTTTTTACCGCGCACGAAAGTTCCCACAGGTTTGCCAATGATCTGCCGGCCTGTGAAGGGGCTCCAGCCACATTTGCTTTGCAGCCAATCTTCCTCGATCGTCCATTTTCGTTTCAGGTCAACGAGGGTCAAATCCGCGTCATAACCAACGGCAAGGCGGCCTTTTCCCGCGATGTTAAATAATCTGGCGGGGCCAGAACTGGTCAAATCCACCAGGCGTTCCATGGATAAAAAGCCCTTGTTCACCTGATCCAGCATGATGGGCAACATAGTTTGCACCCCCGGCATGCCGGAGGGACTTTGAGGATAGGGCAAGGCTTTCAATTCTTTGTCTTGGGGGCTATGACCGGATCCAAGAACATCAACGATCCCAGCGCTCAAGGCCTTCCATAAGCCAATGCGCTCTGCCTCATCCCTGATCGGGGGGTTCATCTGAGCATAGGTGCCGAGTTCTTCATAACATTCCGGCGCGGAAAGATTTAAATGTTGCGGGGTCACCTCCACTGATGCCACATCTTTATAGGCCGCAAGCAGGGCCATTTCATTTTCCGTTGACACATGAAGCAGATGAATTGGACGCCCTGTCCGCCGCGCAATTTCCAGAATACGATCCGTGGCCATATAGGTCACTTTAGCGTCATGCCAGACGGGGTGCTGGGTGACGCCGCCCTCTTCTGATAAATTCTTGCGTTCGATCAGCCGGTCATTATCTTCTGCGTGAATGGCAATTCTTCGTGTGCCATTTGATAAGATGTCGGCTAACTTTTGATCATCATTAACCACCAGATCACCCGTAGAAGCCCCCATAGAAATTTTAATGCCGCAACAACCGGGTAATCTTTCTAATTTATGAAGATTCTTAGCATTTTTTGACGAAGCGCCCACATAAAAAGCAAAATCGCACCACATGTGGTTAGTGGCTCTTTTCACATTATCATTCAGCGCCTTTGCCGTCGTGGTTAAAGGCTTGGCATTGGGCATTTCAAATGCCGCTGTCACCCCGCCCATAACGGCGGCCCTGCTTCCGCTTTGCAGATCTTCCTTGGCATTATCCCCCGGTTCACGAAAGTGCACCTGAGTATCAATCACGCCGGGCATAAGGTGCAGCCCCGTTGCATCGATAACCTCTTCGGCTTCAAGATTATCAAGATGGCCGATGGCAACTATTATATCATCCTTGATCGCCACATCAGATGGCTCTATCCCGTTATGTGAAACGCAGATTGCATTTTTTATAAGAATATCAATGGCCACGAGTTTCATTCCTTTGTTGACGTTACCCTAAAAGCAATACTATTATTTACCAAATTCAACAAGAAATCCTTAAAATACAAGAGGATTAGAACCAATTTCTTGCCGCACAGGGGGCGTTTTACATATGAGCATAATATATAAAGCTTTAATCTGTTATGGCTCACGGCCCGAGCTGATAAAATTATCCCCCCTATATCATAAGTTGAAAACCACCAAAAATATCCTGCCTATTCTGTGCAATACAGGGCAACATAAAGATCTTTTGACCCCCCATATGAACAGCTTAAACCTTAAGGCAGACGTGCAATTAAATGTGATGCGCAAAGGACAAAGTCTTGATCAGCTCATGATGCAGCTTTTCGCGCAATTACCAGAGGTTTTTCAAAAATTTCGCCCGGACATTGTCATCGTTCAGGGCGATACAGCGAGCGCCCTTGCCTGCGCCATCATTGCCCGGAAAAAACAATGCCCCATAGCCCATATTGAAGCCGGCCTGAGAACCTATGACCATAAATCCCCCTTTCCCGAAGAGATATACCGGCAAAATATTTCTAAATTGGCGCGTTGGCACTTCTGCCCCACGCAGAAGGCGCAGCAAAATTTATTAAGCGAAGGCTATGAGCCAGAGGCAATTTTTGTCACCGGCAATACTTCGGTGGATATGATACTGGACATGCAAAAAAAACTGGCTAATGACAGGGAAATATCCGTATCCTGCGGCCCGAAAGAAACCCCCAAAAAAAAACCAAAGAGACAAAAACCTTTTTTCTTAATCACCCTTCATCGCCGCGAAAGTCAGGGGACCCCATTAGTCACAATCATCAACAGCCTTCTGGAATTTGCCAATAGCCGGCCAGAATTTGACTTTATTTTTCCCCTTCATCCCAACCCGGCCTCTTCTGACATGATCAAAGCTCTGCTCGGCGGTGCCGATAATATCCGACTGATCGCGCCTCTGGCCTATCCCCGATTTGTCCAGCTTATGTCAGAGGCATTTGCCATCATTACCGATTCTGGCGGCATTCAGGAAGAAGGTCCCGCGCTAAACACCCCCGTCATCGTTATCCGAAATAAGACGGAAAGGGCAGAGGGTGTCGAAAATGGCTGCCTTAGGCTTGCAGGTACCGATAGAAATAGCATATTATCTGAACTTAACTTACTCATTGACGACAAGGCGCACTATAAAGCAATGCAAGAGGCTCCAAACCCCTTTGGCGATGGCAAGGCTTCTGACCAAATAACCAGCCATCTGATAGATATAATAGAAAGAGATTTTCCAGAAAATGTCTCCCCAGAAATTATCCCTGCTGAATAAACCAACGCTCTTAGAAAATCGCGCTATTCTGACCCTGTCCGGTTCAGATCGTAAAAGTTTTTTGCAGGGTTTAATCACAAAAGATGTCGAGAGAATTTCAGGAAATTTTGCGATCTATGCGGCCTTGTTAACGCCGCAAGGAAAATATTTGCATGATTTTTTTATCATCGAGAAGGATGATACAATTTTTCTGGATTGCGAAAGAACGCGAATGGCAGATATTCACAGACGGTTCATGATGTATCGGCTGCGGGCGGATGTGGATATTAGGGATTGTTCAGAAAAATATGACGTCCTGGCGTCTCCTGAATTATTGTCTGAAGGCCTTATATCCTATCCTGACCCGCGCCTTCCGAACATGGGCTTTCGGACAATAATATCCGCGCCGGCCCCCTACCCAAAAGATGATCATTATGATGACCTTCGCCTTTCGCTTGGGCTGCCCGACGGCTCGCGGGATTTCGATGTGGATAAAACCCTTATCCTTGAAGGTAATATGGAAGAATTAAACGGGGTTGATTTTACCAAAGGCTGCTATGTCGGGCAGGAAGTCACCGCTCGAATGAAGCATCGGGCCATTTTAAAAAAACGCCTGTTGCCGGTTACTATCGATGGCACCCTTCCCGCCAGAGGGACAGAAATCATTGATAAAGACGGCAAAAAAATTGGCGATATCCGGTCTGGGTTGGGGAATAGGGCCATCGGTTATTTTCGACTCGCAAAGATGACTTTTAATCAGCCCTATCGCTGCGGGGAGGCGACGATCACACCATGGCAACCCGATTGGTACCCAGAAACAAATAGTTAGAAAAATCATGATGAAAGAAAGATGTAGCTGGCCCGGGGACGACCCCTTATATGTCGCCTATCATGATACGGAATGGGGCGTGCCCATTTACGATGGACGTGAACTTTTTGAAAAACTTATTTTAGACGGTTTCCAGGCGGGCCTGTCATGGATCACCATCTTGCGCAAACGGGAAACTTTCCTGAGCGCCTTTGACAATTTTAATCCAGAAATCATTGCCCAATATGATGATCAGGATATAGAAAGGCTGATGAACGACACCGGTATTATCCGCAATCGCCTGAAAATAGTATCGACTGTCACGAACGCTAAGATTTATCTTGAAATGGAGAAGGACAAGGGCGGATTCTCGGATTTTATCTGGAGCTTCACGGATGGTAAGATAATTCATAACCAATGGCAGAATATGCAACAGATCCCGACGGCCACGGCAGAATCAGAAGCCATGAGCAAAGCATTAAAAAAACAGGGATTTAAATTTTGCGGCCCAACAATCTGTTACGCCTTCATGCAGGCCGTGGGCATCGTGAATGACCATTTCACCCACTGCTATCGCCATGCTGAATTAACGTGATTATTCTCGTAAAACCAATTGATTTTTGCCTATTAATTTCAACCTGCTGTTTTTAGGCTATCAAAAATAAAAAGAGGCTACTAGTCAAAACGCCGAATAAAACAGCTTTAAAGAATTCTCTGCGAACGTGCGACCGTTCAATCTGTATGCGCATTTTTTCTCTCCGCGCCCATTCTTGGGCTAGAAAACTCATTCTGAGTTGATATTATTTATAATGAATATAGGGTGGTCTTATATGCACCCTCGAGTCGATACAATCAGGAGATTAATGTACCATATTTTAGCTCAAAAAGCCACTCATCAGATAGATTAGTCTATATGGCTTATAAAACTTGAACAATTCAGCAAACCAACAGATAAATCACGCAAAAGCCCCCCCGCGAGAGATCGTTGTATCCCGATGGATCGCCGCACATAGAACAAATCCAATACCAACAAGCAGGGTTAACATGGCGGATCCCCCGTATGAAACCAGGGGTAGCGGTACGCCAACAACGGGAACCATACCTAAGTTCATGGCAATATTTATAAACATATAAAGGAAAAAGGTAACCGCCATGCCAAAGGACAATAAACGACCAAACTGACTTCTAACGCTCATACAGACAATAAGCGCGTAGGCCAGCAGAATCATATACAAGCCAAGGAGCATCACGCCCCCCATCAATCCAAATTCTTCCGCCAGAACCGTAAATATAAAATCAGTCTGTTTCTCGGGCAGAAAATTAAGCTGGCTTTGACTGCCTTGAATGAAGCCTTTGCCATAAACCCCGCCAGACCCCACAGCAATTTTCGCCTGAATACTATGGTAACCCGCGCCGAGAGGGTCTCTTTCTGGATTTAAAAATGTCAAAACTCTATCTTGCTGATAAGGCTTCATAAAACTCCACGCGCCAATGGCTGTTGGAATTATCGCCATTAAGCCCACTATAAAGAGCCATAATCTGGCCCCGCCGCAAAATAATATGGCAACGCCGCCCGCAATGATCAGCAAAGAGGTCCCCAGATCAGGCTGCATGACCACCAAACCAACAGGGGCGGCTATTAATAATATGGGCACAATCAATCGCCGGTATTGCCCAACCTCTTCCTTGGTCATACAATGATAATAACGCGCCAGTGCCAGAATAAGGGCAATCTTCATAAGCTCCGATGGCTGAAGATTCATAAAGCCCAGATTTATCCACCGCGTTGCCCCCATACCGGTCTGCCCCATGACGCTCACAATAATCAATAAAACGAGCGACAAAAAATAAAATGGATAGGCTAAAAACATCCAGACCCGAATATCAATCACGGCAATCACAACCATACCGAACATGCCGATCACGAAACGAATTATTTGTCTTTTGGCCCAGGGATCCAGCGATCCGCCCGCCACAGAATAAAGAAGGGTAAAACCGACCATGGCGATCATGATCACCACAACAACAATAAAAATATTAAGTTCAGAAAGCTTCTGTAACAAAGGTTTTGATTGTCGCCGCCCCTGCAAACGCCCCGCCATCATACATCTGTTCCTTGTTGCTGTTTTTTCTCCTGTTCAAAGATATATGTCAAAACATCTTTACAAATAGGGGCTGCCTTTGTCGAGCCACCGCCGCCATGCTCTACAATGATGCTCACCGCATAACGAGGGTTCTCCAGAGGGCCATAACCGACAAAAAGAGCATGATCCCGTTCTATCCACGGTTTTTCTTCATTCTTGCGGACTCTGACATCCCGTTCTGCCTGCGTAATGCGCCGCACTTGCGCTGACCCTGTTTTCCCGCCGAAAGACATGGCTTTATCCCGCATCCTTTGGGCATAGGCAACTCCCATGGGGTCATTAATCACGGCCGCCATGCTTTTTAAAATTATCGCCATATTTCGTCGATCAAAAGCTATGGTTTCCAATGGAATTTCTGGCTCTGTTTCTGCCTCATTTCCCCGAGCATTCTTTTTGGGGGATAATATTTTAGGTATTACGGCCTTGCCGCCATTCACCAAGCGGGCCATCATGACACACAGCTGCAGCGGGGTCATCAACACATCCCCTTGCCCAATACCAACGTTGGCTGTATCCCCGCCCTTCCAACGAACGCCGCGCTGTGACAGCTTCCAGCCTTTCGAGGGATTAAGACCACTTTTTTCTCCCGGAATATTAATATCGAATTTTTGGCCAAGACCAAACTGCGCCGCCATATCGTGAATTCTGTCAATGCCAACCCTGCCAGCAATTTCATAGAAATAAACATCACATGATGCGGCAATAGCCTCCACCATCGCCACATGACCATGGCCTTGTCGCTTCCAGCAATGTTTCGTCGTATTACCGATCTCATATTTGCTGTTACAGAAAATTTTTTCATGCTCGTCAATGACACCGGCCTCCAATGCCGCAAGGGCCACAATCATTTTAAATGTAGAACCCGGCGGATATTCCCCCTGAACGGCCTTATTCGTCAAGGGTTTACGCGCATCATTCAATAAGGCGTCATATTTCTTATGGCTGATCCCCAGATTAAAGTCATTGGGGTCATAAGCCGGCGTGGAGGTGAGAGACAAGATCTCCCCTGAATGGATGTCCATCACGACGACAGCCGCACTTTCATCACGTACGCGATCGGCGGTAAATTTTTGGATATCCCGGTCAATAGTCAGGCTTAAAGTCTCGCCGGGGACACTGTCATTTCTTGAAAGCTCGCGGATCCTGCGGCCCATGACATTCACTTCGACTCTGCTGTTACCCGCCTTTCCGCGCAATCTTTTATCCAGAACGCGCTCCATGCCATTTTTGCCAATCTTAAACCCGGGCAATTCAAGCAGAGGGTCCTCGCCAATTTCATTTTGATTGACCGAACTGACATAACCAACAATATGAGCCA
>UOFW01000092.1_pt1 | contig 14434 bp, 16 predicted proteins | sample 1989241 | NCBI WGS metagenome assembly UOFW01 (sample SAMEA4712195, study PRJEB27164) | hydrothermal vent metagenome | biome: marine basaltic hydrothermal vent biome; feature: marine hydrothermal vent; material: mineral | place: Pacific Ocean | collected 2011-06-14/2011-07-23 | depth 1719 m | reverse complement strand
AAAGCAGGGGCGGCAGGACGACATTCCCCATGCCGCCTACGGCTTATGGCCTTGGCCTTGCCGAAAGGGCGACAGAATCCCAGATGCCGCTGGGAGATGGTTTCACGTCGCCGACAAGCCGGGTGGATGAGCCTCCCGCTAAATCACCGGATGATTTTCCTTCCCAGGATTTTCCTCCCCAGGATTTTCCTTCCCAGGATTTTCCTTCCCAGGATTTTCCAATGGGCGCGGCGCGGGGGCAGCTTCATGAAACTTATATTATTTCACAAACGCCGGACGGTATTATCATTGTGGATCAGCATGCGGCCCATGAACGGCTTGTCTATGAACGTATGAAAAATCAATTGATGGATAATGATGTGCCGCGCCAGGCGTTATTAATTCCGGAAGTGGTTGAACTGGAACAGGATGCCGTGGACAGGCTGCTCGCCCGCGCGGATGATTTTAAAGAAATGGGTTTGTGTTTTGAGGGTTTTGGCGAAGGCGCCATCGTTGTCCGCGAGATGCCGGCCTTGCTCGGTGATGCGGATATTAAAGGCCTCATTCGGGATATGGCTGATGAATTGGTTGAATTGGATCAGGCCCTGTCCTTGAAAGAACGTATGGAAGAGGTCTGTTCGACTATGGCTTGCCACGGCAGCGTAAGGGCCGGGCGCAGGCTTAACGTTACGGAAATGAACGCCTTGCTCAGGGAAATGGAACAGACCCCCCATTCCGGTCAATGCAACCATGGACGGCCGACTTATGTGGAATTAAAACTATCGGATATTGAAAAATTATTTGGCCGGCGATAACGGGTTTAACGCAAATTTTATCCTGTTTTTGCCTTTGGAGGCGGATCTTTTTTTAATTCAGCGCCTTCTTTTAATTCAGCAATGGCAATATCCAGATGAAGGCTGACAAGTTCAAGATTGGCATTTCTTGCTTCTTGACTTAAATAAATGAGCGTATTGATCATTCCCGCATATTCATAGGCAATATCAGCCGCATATTGCTGTGGGACGAAACTGGCGCTATCAGTACTCATAGGTGCAACCTCTATGCTATTATACAACTATAAGTATATAATTGCTGATAGGAGAGATTGCAAGCCCTTTTTTAAACGTCTTCTATATCACTTGCCGGGGCTCTGACTGAATCTTCTAATTCTTCAAAGGCGAGATTCAGGTGAAAACTGACTAAATCCAATTGATCTGAATATCATCATTATCTAATATAGTTAATAAATGGTAAAGAAAGAAAATATTGTTAAATTTAAATCGCCATTTGAAGGATGGAAAAATGGGCATCACCATAGGTGCTTTCTTTCATGACATTTAAAAAATCCGGAAACCGAATATTATTTTCTGCGGCATATTCGGCGATGAGAATAGTGTGGTCAGCTAAATAGGCCTTATCCCTCAAGGCATTGATCGTATCAGGAATAATATCAAGCTCATAAGGGGGATCCAGAAATATGACATCATACGCTATTTTTTGGGGCAGAAATCTGGGCGCAGACACATTCCTTATAGTTATTTTGTCGAGGTTCCCCATCAGATTTGAATTTTTCTTCACCAGCTGCAGCGCTTTTCTATCGTTGTCAAAAAATGTACAATGAGCCGCGCCGCGTGATAAGGCCTCAAGTCCCATCGCGCCGGTGCCGGCAAAAACGTCCAATATTCTGGTGCCTTCAAGACCGCTTGAAGTGTGGGTCAGGATGTTGAAAATAGTTTCCCGCATCCGGTCTGTCGTTGGCCGAATATTTTTATCAGGCAACGTTGTTAATTTTCGCCCCCGATGAGTTCCGCCAATTATTCTCATTTATTTACCTCAACTATTCTCATTTTTTTCTAGCGGGTTTTCTTGTTTCAAAAGTATCATTCTTTTTGGCTTCGTTACGTTTCGGGTCGGTTCTTTTTTTGTTGGCGCGGCGGGCATTGACCTTGGGTTTTGCCTTTGCCCAGCCGGATTTTGACTTGTTCTTGCGGGGTTTGACATCTTCTGTTTGTATGGAATTTTCCATGATGCCTTTATCTTTGAAAAAATCGGCGCAATGAAATTGCATATCCTTGAGGCTCACTTCCTGTATATCGCCCCGTTTCATCTCACCCAGTTCAAAAGGGCCAAAGGAAAGCCGGATCAGCCGCGTCACTTGCAAGCCAATATATTCCAGCAGCTTGCGGACTTCCCGATTCTTGCCTTCCTTGATACCAATGGTGAGCCAGATATTGGACTGTTCCCGATTCTCGTTAATATTAATTTTCACGCCCCGGTATTTGACATCTTCAATGGTGACGCCTTTTCGTATTTCATCAACCTTTTCCCGGTCGAAATAGCCATGACAACGCACCTTATAGGTTCTGAGCCAGCCCGTTGCGGGCAGCTCCAACCAACGGCTCAATTCCCCGTCATTGGTCAGGAGCAGTAAGCCTTCGGTATTGAGGTCAAGCCGGCCTACCGACAGCACGCGCGGCATATTGGACGGCAATGCCTGAAATATCGTTGGCCGTCCTTCGGGATCATAATAAGTGGTCATGCGTCCCGCAGGTTTATGGTATTTCCAAATTTTGGTGGGCTCTGCCGGTTTGACGATCATGCCGTCCACCGTGATGCCGTCAACGGAAGAGATCAAAGTGGCCGGTGTGGCTATCACTATACCATCCCGTTTCACCATACCCGCTTCGATCATGCGTTCCACAGCGCGGCGTGAGCCAACACCGGCGCGCGCCAGAAGTTTGGCGATGCGTTCGCCCTTTGGCGGCGCGTTTGGGCGTTTCTCAGCTTCATCGGATGTCTTATTTATATCATTGGTCATTTGCGCAATTCTGATTGTAAATTCATTAAGCTCATGCAATACAAGAAATGATGACATATTCCAATATATATTTGACCAACCAATATACTGATCTGGCCTTGGAAGAAGCGGCCGGGGCCGCCAAACGGGGCGAGGTCCCTGTCGGAGCTGTCATTGTCCATGGGCCAACAGGTAAAATAATCGCGCTGGGATCAAATAAAGTCATAGAAGATAAAGACCCGTCCGCCCATGCAGAGGTGGTGGTAATTCGGGCGGCCTGCCAAATCCTGAGCAGTGAGAGATTAATTGATTGTGACCTTTATGTCACGTTAGAGCCTTGCCCCATGTGCGCGCAATTAATTTCCTTTGCCCGGATAAGGCGGCTATATTTTTCGGCCCATGATGAAAAAGGCGGCGGCGTAGAAAATGGCCCGCGCGTTCTTCATGCCAAAAGCTGTCATCACAGACCGGAAATATACGGCGGTATCGGGGCCGGTGCTGCAGAGAAGCTGTTAAAGGATTTTTTCCAGTCTAAACGCTAAGGCCAAAAGGTTAAGGCCGCAGATGCGTTAAAAGTTTGCGGATCGGGTCATTTTTCGATAATCTTAATTTTATGACAGATATTATAGCACAAGGACAGGAATGGCTCGCAGCATTACTCATCTGGTTTGATGAAAGATTGTTGTCTTATCAGACGTTGGCGCAGCTTGGTATAATTTTTTTATTGTGGGGTTTAAGCATAGGTCTGGGGCGTTTGAGCCGATTACTGCTTCCCCATGGTTTGGATCGGTTTGACTGGTACCGGCGGTTAAAACCACAGCTTAGCCCATTGTATGATCTGGTCATTTGGCTGGTTTTTATCGTGGCCGCAAAAACATTGGCGGATCAGCAGCAGGTGGCGGCCTATGCGCTTAATATTGCCATCAGCCTGATATTGGCCTGGATTGTTATCAGGCTTGTGACAGGATTGATTGAAAGCCGTGAGGTTGCGCGCATGGTGCGCTCGTTTGCCTGGACATTGGCGGCATTGAACATCGTGGGCTGGCTTAAGCCATTGATTGATTTCCTGGACAGTGTGACCTTTTCTCTGGGCCAAGGCCATGTCAGTATATTGGGCTTTCTGGGCGGTATGCTGACATTGGTTTTTTTGATTTGGCTGGCGCTTGTTGTGACAAAATTTCTGGAAGACTGGCTGCGCAAAATTCCTGCTATAAATCCATCGGCCAGAGTGTTGTTATCCAAGGTCGCGCGTATTTTTCTCATTGCCGCGGCTTTTCTTTTTGCGGTCTCAAGTGTTGGAATTGACCTTACGGTCTTCGCGGTTTTTGGCGGCGCCATTGGTGTCGGGCTTGGTTTTGGTCTGCAAAAGGTGGTGTCCAACTTTGTCAGCGGGGTTATACTTCTGATGGATCGATCCATTAAGCCGGGGGATGTGGTGGAAATTTCAGGAACCTATGGCCGAATAAATAAATTGGCGGGCCGTTATACCTCTGTCATTTCCCGGGATGGCCGGGAACATTTGATCCCGAATGAGGATATGGTCACGCAGACAGTGGTCAATTGGACTTTTTCTCATCGTATGGTCAGGCGTCATTTGCCGTTGGGTATCTCCTATAAAAGTGATGTTGATCTGGCCATGGCCTTAATGATCGAAGCCACCGAAGAAGTCCCGCGCATTCTGGATGACCCAGCCCCGCGCGTTCTCATAAAGGGCTTTGGTGACAATGCCATCGACCTTGAACTGCGGGTGTGGATACAGGACGCTAAAAACGGTGTCTCTAATGTAGCCAGTGAGGTTTATTATAAAATCTGGCAGAAATTCAACGCAAACAATGTTGAATTCCCCTACCCACAGCGCGATATTCATATCGTGTCGAGAGAAAAATCAGCCATCACACCAGAATCCATATCGAACTTGGCACCAGAATAGCCAAAAGCTGTCTATGCTGTTATTTATTTAGATTTAACCTCTGAAATAACATTTTGAATGAATTTTTTCAAGTTGCTCAGATTATGGGAAGCATCTTCGAAATATTCTTCAAGATGATCTATTTCATCATGCTGTTTGCCTTCTTTTCGAAGTTTTAATTCACGCTTTAACTGGTTTAAAACATCCTGCGTTTCAGAGATTAGTTTTTTTAATTTCTTTTTTGGCAGGGATGAGAAATCTTCTTGTTCCATCATTATTTCCTTTAAGCAAAAATTTCATGTAGAAAGATCAAAACGCTCGGAACAACAAAGAAAATACCAAGCAGATAGAATAAGGCATATAGTTTCTTCTCAGCGGCAAGGCGGGCCAACCATAAGGCCCCGCGAATAGGAATTTTTCGCAGGGTCTTTATGCCATAAATAAACGCCACAGCCGATGTATTATAAAGCAGATGTACGAGGGCAATTTGCAAGGCTAAAATGGCTGTTGGGCCTGAAATGGCCGTTGCGGCTAAAAGCGCCGTGATGGTCGTGCCAATATTGGCCCCCAAAGTGAAGGGATAAATCTGTTTCAGTTTAAAAACGCCCGTTCCGGCCAGCGGCACCATCAGACTTGTGGTGGTGGAAGAGGATTGGACCAATATGGTGACAATCGCCCCTGATGTAATGCCCGAAATGGGGCCACGGCCAATGGAAGCATGCATGATTTTCTTGGCGCGGCCCACCATCAGTTTTTTTAAAAGTTTGCCGATGAAAACGATCGACAGGAATATAATGGCGATACCAAAAAACACCAACAGGATATGGGAGCTTTGCCCGGAGATCATTTCGGCAAATTTTTGAAATTCTGTAATGACCGGTTTGGTGATGGGCTTGATGAAATTCAGGCCCTTAACGCTTAAATCCTCACCGCCCACCAAATGTTCGGATAGATATGTCGCTAATTTTTGCAGGGGGTGGAAAATAATTTCGATGGGCAGAAAGATTGCCACGGCCATAAGATTAAAAAAATCATGAACCGTTGCGGCGGCAAAGGCCCTGCGAAATTCTTTCTTATGGCGAACATGACCCAGACTGACGATGGTATTGGTGATTGTGGTGCCGATATTGGCCCCCATGATCATGGGGACGGCCATTTCAACCGGCAGCCCCCCCGCGACCATGCCGACAATGATGGAGGTCACGGTTGATGAAGATTGAATCATCGCGGTGGCCATCACACCGACAATAAGCCCCATGAAAGGATTGGTGGCGAAGGAGAAAAGTTCCGCCGCATGACCTTTTGTCGCGCCTTTAAATCCGCTGCCGATCATGCCAACGGCGGTGATCAACAGGTAAATGAGAAAGAAGACAAAAAGCCACTGAAAAATACGGTAGGCAAAATTATCGGCGGAGGCTGAATTACCCCCTGAATTTATCATGTTGGTCATCATAATCCCATTCAAGAATCAACTGCTAAAATTCGCCTGCATAATTCCATTATTGCTTCGCAAATGCAATAAAACTGTTTTTTTATTTGGTGGCAGATAATTGTTCCCGCTTAACGGCGCGCCAGCCAATATCTCGGCGGTAGAATCCCTCGGGCCAGTCTATCTGATCCAAAGCCGTATAGGCCTTGCCTTGGGCGATTTTAATGCTTGCCCCCATGGCCGTAATATTCAACACGCGGCCGCCTACGGCAAAGATTTTGCCTTCTTCGCATTTGGTGCCGGCATGAAAAATATAAGTGCTCTGATCTTGCGCCGCCGATTCCAGATTCTTTATCTCGGTATGCTTGTCATAAGATTCGGGATAGCCCTTGGCCGCCATAACAACCGATAAGGCGGATTGGTCATGCCACATCATTTCTATTTTATCTACATTACCCTGCGCGCAGGCCATGAGCGCGGGCATAATATCTGATTTCATACGCATCATCAGAACCTGACATTCCGGGTCGCCGAAACGCACGTTATATTCAATAAGTTCCGGCCCTTTGTCAGTGATCATCAGGCCGGCAAAAAAGACGCCTTTGAAAGGATGACCTTCCTGTTTCATACCGCGCACGGTGGGCAGGATGATTTCATTGATGGTGCGGGCGGTCATTTCATCGGTCATGACGGGGGCGGGACTATAGGCACCCATGCCGCCAGTATTCAGGCCTGTATCGCCTTCGCCCACACGTTTATGATCCTGAGCTGCGGCGAGCGGCAGGATATTATCCCCGTCACACAGGGCAAAGAAACTGGCCTCTTCGCCCACCAGAAATTCTTCCACGACAAGCTCGGCCCCCGCCGCGCCGAACTGCCCGCCCAGAATGTCGTCAATGGCGGTGAAAGCCTGCGGTATATTTTCAGCGATGATCACGCCTTTTCCGGCGGCAAGGCCGTCAGCCTTGATCACAATGGGGCTGCCTTTTTCGCGCACGAAATCTTTGGCCTCAGCGGCATCACTAAACCGGCCGTAAGCGGCGGTCGGGATATTATATTTTGCGCAAATGTCTTTGGTGAAACCTTTGGAGCCTTCGAGTTGCGCGGCATAGGCGCTTGGGCCGAAGGCGGGGATATTTTCTTTTTCCAGACGATCAACCAGCCCCGCCACGAGCGGTGCCTCCGGTCCAACCACCACAAAACCAATATTTTTGTCGCGGCAGAATTTGACCATTGCATCATGATTGGTTTCATCCAAGGGGACGCACTCGGCCAAATCTGACATGCCGCCATTGCCGGGTGAGACAAAAACTTTATCCACCAGCGGGCTTGTCGATATTTTCCAGACAAGGGCATGCTCCCGCCCGCCGGAGCCGATCACCAGAATATTCATCGTCAAAAATCCTTTATCAAAGCTTTCCACTCTTGTAGCATAGGAAAAAATGGAAACAAGTTGAAAATCCCTTATGACAGACTATCCTTACGCTCCAGAAAAACAGGCCGATATACAGACAAGCAATACGCCGGAATATAGCGTCACTGAACTCAGTATGGCCTTGAAACGCACGGTGGAGGATACTTACGGCTATGTCCGTCTGCGCGGCGAGATTTCTGGATTTAAACGCGCGGCATCCGGCCATATATATCTTGCGCTGAAAGATGAAAAAGCTGTTTTGGACGGCATAATATGGAAGGGAGTGGCCGCCCGTCTCGGTTTTCAGCCCGAAGATGGCCTCGAAGTTATCTGTACGGGCAAGCTGACCACCTATCCCGGCCGATCAAAATATCAGATCGTCATTGAACGTATGGAACCTGCGGGCGCCGGTGCCTTGATGGCTCTGCTCGAAGAACGCAAGAAAAAACTTGGCGCTGAGGGTTTGTTTGATGCGGATCGCAAGAAAGCCATTCCTTATCTGCCGAAAGTCATTGGTGTCGTGACGTCACCGACGGGGGCGGTGATTCGGGATATATTGCACCGCCTGTCGGATCGTTTCCCGCGCCATGTCATCGTCTGGCCGGTCATCGTACAGGGCGAAGGTGCGGCCCTGAAAATTGCCGAGGCCATACGCGGTTTTAACGCCCTTGACGGCACGGGTGATATATCAAGGCCGGATGTATTGATTGTCGCGCGCGGCGGCGGAAGCCTGGAAGATCTCTGGGCTTTTAATGAGGAAGCGGTGGTGCGCGCCGCCGCGATGAGTGATATTCCGCTGATCTCGGCGGTGGGTCATGAGACGGACACCACCTTGATTGATTTTGCCGCTGACCTGCGCGCGCCCACGCCCACAGCGGCGGCGGAACAGGCGGTGCCCGTGCGGGATGATTTGATTTATACGCTGCAGGATTTTGACAGCCGTTTGAATAAATCCGTACGCCGAATGGTGCGGGATAAGGCCCAAAGGCTCGAAGGATTGAGCCGGGGCCTGCCGAAACCATCCGATATGCTGGCGCTTTCTCAACAGCGTTTCGATGATCTGTCCGAAAGATTGCCGCGCAGCTTGAATTTGCTTGCGGAAAGACAGCGGATGAGGCTGGACGGGGTAAGCCGCCTGTTGCGGCCTGATATGATCCGGCGGGATATCGAACGGGCCGGCGAGAAATTAAGCCAGCAATCTGATCGCATGGCACGGGCAACCACACAGAATATCGCGCGTTTACAGCATGATTTTGAGGCTACAGGGCGTCTTTTCGACAGTTTAAATTATAAACGGGTTCTGGACCGGGGCTTTGCGGTGATTCGCGATGATCAGGGCCGCTCCGTGACACGGTCGGCAGATATATCATCGGGCGATGCGCTGGATGTGGAATTTAGCGATGGTCACAGGGGGGCCGTGGCCACGGGCGGGTCGAATAAACCCAAAAAGACACCAAAGCCAAAAAGCCATGACAACAGGCAGGGGTCATTATTATGAAGTTTTTGATCGGTTGTCTTTTATGGTTCAGCCTGACGTCCGCTTTACAGGCGCAAAATATATTGGGCTTGCCCGTTGAATTGACCCAAGGCGGCTTTTATGTGGGCAAAGTTGCCCCGGATAGCGAAGTTTGGTTTGAGGGCCGAAAATTAAGGCTCTCTCCAGAAGGCCATTTCGTTGTCGGCATGAATTGGAAACAGGGGGCAATGACGACATTTAAAATACGCGATGCCGCTGGACAGATGCATTATCAAAGGCTTGGCGTTAAAAAACAAAAATATGATGTGAGCCATATTGATGGCCTGCCGCCGAAAATGGTCACGCCGCCCAAAGAGGTGCTGGCCAAAATCGCGCAAGATTCAGCCCGCGTCAAAAAAGCCCGCAAAACCGATAGTGACCGGCAGGAATTCCAGGAGGCCTTTATCTGGCCTGTGCGGGGGCGGATCAGCGGTAATTTTGGCAATCACCGTATTTTGAACGGCACTCCCAAAAGCCCCCACGGCGGCATGGATATCGCGGCCCCAAAAGGCACAAAGATTGTTGCCCCTCTCGGCGGCAGAGTGACGATGGTTTCTGATCTTTATTATACCGGCAATACGTTGATCCTTGATCACGGGCTGGGGGTCAGCACGGTTTTCGCCCATATGGACAGCGTTACCGTGAATATGGGGCAAGTGATTAAACAAGGGGATCAGATCGGCACCGTCGGGGCCACCGGCCGCGCCACCGGCCCCCATCTGCACTGGGGCCTCAACTGGTACAATGAACGCCTAAACCCCGCCTTGGTGTTGAGGGAAGCAGTGGGAGAATAATATCAGCCGCCGAATCTTTCGCGGTATTCTCTGGGGGATATGGCCATATGGCGCTGGAAACTGCGGCGCAGGACCTCGGGGCTATGGAAGCCTGCTTCATGGGCGATCTGATCCAGATTTAGGCGGGTTTCTTCCAAGGCGCGGCGGGCGTTATCAAGCCGGGCTTTTTCAACAAATTTGGCCGGCGTCAGTCCTATTTGCTGCGTAAAACGGCGGGTGAAGGTGCGCTCGGTCATATGGGTTTTCTCCGCAAGGCTTGATATGCGGTAATCACCGCCCGGATGGGTGATGATTTCATGGCACAAGGGCGCAAAGGGATCCTCATCTTCGCACCCTATCCCTTGGAAGGTTGAGAATTGGGATTGTCCGCCCGGCCGCCGATAAAAAATCACCATATAGCGGGCGACCTCTCTGGCCATTTCCTTGCCCATATCTTCTTCAATCAAGGACAGAGCCAAATCCATGCCGGCGGTAACACCTGCGGACGTTATGACATTCCCCTGGCGGATATATAAGGCGTCCGGCTCAACGCTAAGCTTTGGGTTCTTCTTTTGCAATTGATCCGCATAGGCCCAATGAGTGGTCACTCTTTTCCCGTCAAGCAAGCCGGCTTCGGATAATATATAGGCGCCGGTGCAAATGGAAATCAAGCGATCAACCTTATGAGCCTCCTGTTTTAAAAAATGGATCAATGTGGGGTCTTCGGCGGCGGTTTTGGTGCCTTGGCCGCCGGAAATAATCAGGCTGTGGCTGCTGCTATATTCACGTAAGCGCCGCGTTTCCATGATCATACCGCAGGTCGAACGGCATGGACCGCCATTTGCTGTATAATAATCTATTTCATAAAATGCTTTTTCGGCAATATCATTGACGCTGCTGAATATCTGCGCGGGGCCAGAGACATCAAGTATCTGGAATTGATCGAAAAGAATGAAGGCAATTTTTTTCATGAAATTATCTAACCAAATCTTAAATCAAGAAACGTTTAAATTCTCTAAGCGCGTAATAGACAATACCAATGACCAATATAAATTCAATGATTGCCCGTGGCCAATAGCCCAAGGTGCTGATGGTGGCATAGGTGATGGCCGCGCTGAACAGCAATATGCCGAGATAAATAACCCAGCCAAATTTTGCGTTATTCTGTAATTCCCGCAGCCATTGACCTTTCGGCGAAGACCGCCAGACCCGCAGACCAATATATAAGGCAAGGACAAAGGTAATAAATTGTGATCCAATATATTTAAATTGGGCAGGCAGGGGCCAGAAAACAATCGATATGATGATGATTGCCGTCAAAATAAGGGCTGGTTTTTTAGAGGCGCGTATATTCATCAATGACGTCCAATATGTTTCTTAAGCTTTATGTCATGCTATTGCGGGATGGAGCTATGCTCAAGCCTTTTGCGATGAAATGGCATAAATCGTGGGTAATATGTCATTTTCGCCATATTTTTTTTGTTCATAATAAAATTCCGATCAAAAATTGAAATAGATAAAGGAAAAAAAATGTTCACAATTGGTATTATATTATTTGATGATTTTGAAGAATTGGACGCTATCGGCCCATGGGAAGTATTTCGGGTTGCCGAAGAATTATTGCAAGAGAAGAAGGGGGAAAAGCTCACATGTGAGATGACGTCTCTTTGGGGGAAAAAAGTCATTGCCAAAAAAGGGCTTATTGTTGATGTTCATAATAAGCTGACCAAAGACAGCCGCTATGATTTAATTCTATTGCCGGGCGGTGAGGGCAGCCGCGCGATAATCGCCAATGAGGCTGCCATGGAAACCATTACCCATGTGGCAGGCCAGTCAAAATGGATCACCAGCGTATGCACAGGGTCGCTGGTTTATGCGGCGGCAGGGTTATTGAAGAATAAAAAATGTACCAGCCATCATATGTACCTTGATATGTTAAAACAGATCAGCCCCACAAGTGAGGTCATCCATAACAGCCGTTTTGTTCAGGACGGCAATATGGTGACATCGGCCGGCGTGTCGGCGGGTATTGATATGTCCCTATGGCTGGTTGGTCAAATATTTTCGCCTGAGCTAGCCCGAGAAGTGCAGAATTTTATGGAATATTTTCCCAAACCGCCTTATGAGAACCAAGAATTCTGACGGCCTGCTTTGTCTGTTTTCTTGCCTGAAATATGAGCGGCAGTTGATTAGGTTGCTGAATATTACGGCATAATGTTTCTGCGTCACAATTAAGACAGATTACGCCTTTAACATAACATGCAGTATAAAAAACCAATAATTACTTATTTTACATAGGCTTAGCTATTGGGTTGAAATGCTAATATGTCGCTAATTATAAATTGGCATGATTATTGAAAAGATGATATCAGGCAGAAAAATTCTGTCATGAATCTAAAATAAGGAGAGAGACGTGCTCACACGAACAAAGGCATTATTCACCACAATATTATTTGCAGGAACCTTAAGCGCAGCCCTGCCGGCACAAGCCGAAGAAACAGGCTTTCTTGGCGGCGAATTAAGTGCCAATATTTCCATACTGAATGATTATCGTTTTCGCGGTGTATCATTGAATAATGAGGATTACGCCCTGCAAGGCGGTATTGACTGGAGCCATGAAAGCGGTTTTTATGTTGGCACATGGGCGTCCAATATTTCAGATTTTAACGGCTCTACGATGGAAACGGATTATTATGCGGGTTATGCCGGTGAAGTGAATGGCCTTAGCTATGATGTTGGTGGGTTACTCTATAGTTATCCAGGCGGCACCAACACAGATTATTTTGAGGTATATGGCTCTGTTGGTATGGATTTTGGGTTTGTTTCTGCGACGATTGGCAGTAATTATGCCTTTAGCAGCGAAAATCTGGCCAATGAGGATAATCTCTATATCTATACCAAAGGCGATGTGGTTATTCCTGATACTCAATTAACGCTTAATCTGCATTTGGGGTATGAAGACGGAGCTTTAGCCGATAAAAAATGGGATTGGCTTGTCGGGGTATCCTATCATTTCCAAGGGCTTGACCTTGGTGTATCTTATATCGATACGAATATTGTCGGAGAAACTTCTGATGCGACTGTTGTTTTTAGTGTAGGCGTCAGTTTCTAGGTTTCAAAGATAATATAAAAAAGCCGGCTGAATATTTCGCCGGCTTTTTTTAATTTATTTTACGCTCATCTTACGCTCCGGCGATCATCATGCCGTCAATACGCAGGGTCGGCGCGTCGGTGCCATATTTAATTACCAGATCATTGGCGGCGGTCATATTCAGGAACATATCCTTTAAATTACCGGCAATGGTCACTTCATTCACGGGGTAAGTAAGCTTGCCATCCTCAATCCAGAAACCACCCGCCCCCCGGCTATAATCGCCGGTAATGCCATTGACCCCCATGCCAATCAGATCCGTGATATAAAAGCCTGATTTTATATCCTGCATGAGTTCTTCGGGGCTTAGACTGCCGGCGGACATATAAAGATTGGTTGATGAGGGGGACGGCGGTGATGAGGTGCCTCGGCTTGCCCGGCCATTCGCGGCCAGGCCCAATTGCCGCGCACTTGCGCTGTCCAATGTCCAGCATCTTAAAATTCCATCCGTGATAATATCCAGCCTGTCGTTGCGGCAGCCTTCGCCATCAAAAGGTTTTGAGGAGGGCCCGCGCACCATATGGGGATCGTCAATGACCGATATGCCGTTTTTAAAAATTTGGGCATCCATACTCTCTTTCAGGAAACTGGTGCCGCGCGCGATGCCCTGTCCATTGATGGCCCCGGCCAGATGGCCCAAAAGACTGCGCGATACTCTGGGGTCAAATATGACCGGCACATTACATGTTTTGGCCTTGCGTGGGCCGAGGCGCCGCAGGGTTTTTTCCGCCGCGTCCTGCCCGATTTCTATGGGCGCTCTTAAATCCGCAAAATGCCGTTTCGACGAATAGGCATAGTCCCGTTCCATGGTATCGTCCTTGCCGGCGATGACCGATATGCTTAAAGAGAAATGGCTGGAAGGGTAACTGCCGGAAAAACCATTGCTGTTGGCGGTGGCGATGAGGCCTTTGCTGAAGGCCGCGCTCGCCCCTTCTGAATTGGTGATACCGCTTGTCCCCAGCGCAACATCTTCGATGACGCTCGCCAACATTTTTAATTCATCGGCGGATTTTTCAGTGGTATCATAAAGATCAAGATCAGGTATGTCAGCCGGCTTTATAGCCAGAAGGCCGGGGTCCGCAAGGCCGGCATAGGGATCTTCCGGCGCGTTCTTTGCCATGTCAACAACCCGCTCAATCAATTGGTCAAAGATGTGATTGCCAATATCACTGGATGAAACGATAGCCTGTTTCTGCCCCACCAGAACCCGCAGGCCAAGATCGGTAGATTCAGCACGCTCCACCTCCTCGAGTCGGCCAAGTCGCCAGGAAACGGATTCAGACTTACCCGAATAAATCACCGCATCACAGGCATCCGCGCCAGCCTTTTGGGCGGCCTTCATCAGATAATCAAGCTTTTCAAGATATTGTTCAGACAGGTCTTTATAATTAGTCATCTTCTCTCATTTTCCATATGGGTTTGCCAGAGGTCGGCAGATTAAGATTTTGACTTGATTCTGTTACGCG
>UOFW01000143.1_pt1 | contig 14859 bp, 11 predicted proteins | sample 1989241 | NCBI WGS metagenome assembly UOFW01 (sample SAMEA4712195, study PRJEB27164) | hydrothermal vent metagenome | biome: marine basaltic hydrothermal vent biome; feature: marine hydrothermal vent; material: mineral | place: Pacific Ocean | collected 2011-06-14/2011-07-23 | depth 1719 m | reverse complement strand
GCTTTGTCCGCGCTGAGGATTTTCAGGATGTCGGGATTTTCTGTGAGCTGTAAGGCCGGCAAGGCACCGTCCTGTTTCTTGATTTTCTGGCCCGCGCAGTTTGATACGCGCCAATCGGCAACAGCGGCGACGCAAATGGCCACATCTGCGGGCAGGGCATTCTGGCAGGCGGCCAGCATTTCGGCGGCAGATTCAACGGGGATCGTTTGAAGGCCGGCGGGCGCGGCAAGATTTGTCGGGCCGGAAACCAAGGTCACTTTTGCGCCAAGATCTGCGAGGGCGCGGGCGATGGCATAGCCCTGTTTACCGGAGGAGCGATTGGCCATATAACGCACCGGATCAATGGCTTCATAGGTGGGGCCGGCGGTGATCAGGATATGCTTATCGGCCAATATTCCGGCCAGTGTTTTGGCAAGCGGCCCTGCCGGTATTTGGGATGGCTTAAAAAAAAACTCTATGGCCCCGATCATGTCATCCACTTCGGCCAGACGGCCTGTGCCTTCTTCGCCGCAGGCCAATTCGCCGCTGGCGGGCGGAATGATGTGAACCCCGTCTTCTTTTAATTGCTGCAGGTTACGGCGGGTCGCGGCATGTTCCCACATGCGGCTGTTCATGCTCGGCGCGATCATCACGGGTTTGTCGGTGGCCAGCAAGGCGGTGGTTGCCAGATTATCGGCAAGGCCCGCCGCCATTTTGGCCATCATATCAGCCGTCGCGGGGGCCACCAAAACAAGGTCAGCTTCCCGCGACAGGCGGATATGACCCATTTCGACTTCATCGGTCAGGGAGAATAAATCCGTATAGACCTTTTCACCGCTAAGGCCGCTGATGGACAGGGGCGTGACAAATTCTGCGCCGCTGCGGGTCAGGATCACGCGCACCGTCATGCCTTTCTCTTTCAGCCGGCGAATGAGGTCAAGGCATTTATAGGCCGCGATGCCGCCGCCAATGATGAGCAACAATCGTTTTCCGTCCAAGGGACTTTTATTTTTAGGTGTTGTATTTTTTTGGGTCATAAATACAATGTAAGAAGAAAAAACCGTAAAATCAATAGAACTACGAAAAAACAATGTTAATTAGAATATATATACAGGCTGTAAAAAACAAGGCTGCCGGTAATCCCGCCCATAAGGCCATATAAGAATAGTTTCAGGGCGCTGCGTTGTTGATTGTTTTTGGAGTGTTGCGGTGTTTGGGCGATGATCTCCAGATTATCCAGAATCTTGGGGATTCGATTTAAGCACTCAAGCGTCTTTTCAGCAAAATCACGGATTTTGGCTTGAGGGCCAAGATTATCAAGCATCCATTTTTCAATGATTGGGCGCGAGGCTTCCCACATATTTATTTCCGGATAGAGGTCAAGCGCCACGCCTTCGACGGTGACCATGGTTTTTTGCAGCAGAATAAGTTGCGGCTGGGTCTGCATATTGAAGGTTTCGGTGGTTTCAAAAAGCTGAGCCAGTAACTTGCCCACGGAAATTTCCGCCACCGGCTTGCCGGCGATCGGCGCGCCAATGGCGCGAATGGCCTGAGTAAATTTTTCCAGAGATTGATCATTTGGCACATAACCAATGTCAAAATGGGCGCGGGCAATCAGGGCGTAATCTTCGGTGATGAAGCCATAAAGAATTTCCGCCAGACAGCGGCGGGTTTTTTTATCAATGCGGCCCATGATGCCAAAATCAATGGCGGTGATTTTATTGTCCCCGCAGGCAAATAAGTTGCCTTGATGCAGGTCCGCGTGGAAAAATCCGAAATTTAGGGCTTGGGTGAGGAAACTATGGATCAGTCCTTCGGCTAGGGCCTTCGCGCTATAGCCGGCCTTGGCAATGTCATCTTTGCGGGAAAAGGGAATGCCCTTCACAAGGCTGGTACATAATATACGCCGGCTTGTCAGGTCCCAATCCACGTCGGGGACTGTATAGTCCGCATTGCCCGCGCTATTGCCTTTTAGCTCTGATGCGGCGGCGGCTTCATAGCGCAGATCCAGTTCAAGGGCGATGGTTTCAGAAATGGTTTCGACCACCGATGTGGGTTTCAGACGCCGCGCCTTGGCCGAAAAACGTTCCATAATTCGGGCGAGCCACAGAAAACTCTCCAGGTCGCGGGCAAAGGCCTTTTCAATGCCCGGGCGCAAAACTTTTACGGCGATGGGCCGGCCATCTGTGGTGGTGGCAAAATGAACCTGGGCGATGGAGGCGGCAGCCACAGGTTCCTGATTAAATTCTTTAAATAATTCGCTTAAGGGCGCGTCCAATTCCTGTTCGATAATTCGCACGGCCTCTTCGCCGGGAAAGGCGGGGACCTTGTCCTGCAAGCGCATGAGGTCAAGCGCCAATTCCGGCCCGACGATATCAGGACGGGTGGCCATGGCCTGTCCGATTTTGATAAAACTGGGGCCAAGGGACTGGAAAGCTTCCACAAGCTTATGGCTTGGGGTCTCTTCTGATGAGGGTATTTTAAATTTTCGGAGCTTGCGCAGGCGGCTCAATGCCTTGGGCTGCTTGCCAAATAATGACAATAAGTCCATCAGGGCATCATGGCGGCTCAGGACAAAAGCAATCCGGATCAAATGACCCATATGGCGCAGGCTTTTCAGCATATCATATCTTCCAGCCAGAATGTAGGGCGACAATGCCGCCGGTCATATTGCGGTAGGTCACCCGTTTAAATCCGGCTTCCTCAATCATGTCCTTAAATTTTTCCTGAGGCGGGAACTGGCGAATAGATTCCACCAGATACTGATATGATTCCCGGTCACCTGTGATCATTTCCCCGAATCTTGGCAGCAGATGAAAGCTATAGGCCTCATATATTTTATTCAGAAACGGCATATCCACCTTGCTGAATTCAAGGCATAAAAATCGTCCCCCCGGCTTTAATATACGGTAAGCTTCGGCCAAGGCCTTATCAACATTGGTGACATTACGAATACCAAAAGCGATGGTATAGGCCTCAAAGCTGCTGCTGGGAAAGGCGAGCGATTCGGCATTGCCGCAGACCCAGTCAATATTCTTTAAAACTCCCCGGTCAATGGCCCGGTCGCGTCCTACATCCAGCATTTGCGCGTTAATATCACAAACGGTGACTTTGGCTATTGCCCCAGAATCTTTTTCAGAATCTTTTCCTTTGCGGTTGTTCGCCGCTTCCAAAAACCGAAAGGCAATATCGCCGGTGCCGCCCGCCACATCCAGCAGGCGCATGCCGGCTTCTGGCCGAAGAGTGCGAATCATATCCTCTTTCCATAACCGGTGTAATCCCCCGCTCATCACGTCATTCATCACGTCATATTTTTTGGCCACGCTGTCAAATACATTACGGACCATGCCTTGTTTGCGGGCTTTATCCACAGTTTTGAAACCAAAATGAGTGGTTTGTTCTGTGTTATTGGGTTCATTTTCCTTTATCATGTTGCGAAACATAAACCACTGGTTCATCCTGTGCCAGTTTTTTTAGATCAAAAAAACTGTTTAACTTAAATAAAGCAGAAAGAACCCGGCAATGCCCGAATTACCAGAAGTCGAAACTGTGAAGCGCGGCATCATTCCCCTGTTGGAGGGCCGGCGGCTTTTTCAAGTGATCCAGCGGCGCGACAAGTTGCGGATACCGCTGCCGGAAAATTTCGCGGCCCGGCTGCGGGGCCGGAAGGTGGAACAGATTACCCGGCGGGCGAAATATCTGCTGTTTTACCTTGATCAGGGGGAAATTCTGATTTGCCATCTGGGCATGTCAGGCAAAATGACTTTAAAAGCCGCAGCGGATAGAGATCAGTCGGATAAATTTGAAAAACATGATCATATTATTTTCGAATCGGATCGTCATGATTTGATTATTTTTAATGATGCGCGGCGATTTGGCCTGATGACATTATGCGGTCAGGATGAATTGGATCAGCATCCGCTCTTTTGTAAAATGGGGCCGGAGCCTCTGGGCAATGAATTTAACGGGCAATATTTATATGAGAAAATCATTAATTGCCGATCTCCGATTAAGACTATTCTGCTGGATCAGCGAGTCGTTGCCGGTTTGGGCAATATCTATGTCTGTGAAGCCTTGTTTCAGGCCGGCATTTCCCCCGAAAGAAAAGCCTGCCATATAAGCCAGCCGGAGGCAGATAAAATGGTGCCGATTATTCGCCTTATTTTGGAGGATGCCATCAAGGCCGGCGGCTCTAGCTTAAAGGATTATGCCCGTGTGGATGGGGAACTGGGATATTTTCAACATAGCTTTAAAGTCTATGGCCGGGCCGGCGAAAATTGTGTCAATTCGGGATGCCCTCACAAGATTGAACGGATCATTCAAAGCAATAGATCGACATTTCATTGTCCTGCTTGTCAAGATTAGCTATTCTGCGGTCATGATTCGTGATTCTTTTTTATATATGATGCGCCGTTCCGCATTGGTTTTGTTGCTTATATTCCTGCTTATATTCTTGCTTATATTCTGGGGCGGGATTTTTGCGGCATCCGCAGAAGAGCCGTTGTTATCCGCTTTGGATATTCCCCTGATGCCAGATTACGCTGAAGACGATGACAGCCGCGTGGTATTTGATACCCCCGAAGGCCGAATTATTCAGATAAATGTTGTTGGGCCCGTTGGCGCGCAAAAAGCATTCGAATTTTATCAACTGGTTCTGCCGTCTCTGGCATGGGATCAAATGTCAAGGAAAGAAATTGACACCGTAACCGACGGCGCGGATTGTAAAAAGCGTTGCCTTATGATGAGGCGGGGCGGGGAAATTCTGAAGATGAAGGTCGTCGAAGGAAAAACACAAACGGTGATATATTTCTCTGTTAATCCGGAATGATACCCGCTTTGCTTAATGGGGAAACGGCAGCTTGTATATTTTAGACAGACCATATATATCCGGATAAGTTTTGAATGATGGTTATAATGATAGGTAATATATAAGGAGAGTAATGGTATGCCTTACCAAATGATTTTGGTTGATAGCAATAAGCCTGTGGGCTTGATCACATTAAACCGACCTGAGGCCCTGAATGCCTTGAATGGTCAGCTTATGGATGAGCTTACCTCTGCACTTCGGGCTTTTGAGGCCGATGATGATATCCGCGCCATTGTCATTACCGGAAGCTCCAAGGCCTTTGCCGCCGGTGCCGACATCAAGGAAATGCAATCCATGGATTTTGTGGAGGCCTATATGAATGATTTTATTACGGCCAACTGGGAAGAAGCCTCCCGGTGCCGTAAGCCGATCATTGCGGCGGTTGCCGGTTATGCGCTTGGCGGTGGCTGCGAGCTGGCCATGATGTGTGACTTTATTCTGGCGGCCGATAATGCCAAATTTGGTCAGCCGGAAATTAAGCTGGGCGTGATCCCGGGCGCCGGTGGCACCCAGCGTCTGACCCGTTTTGTGGGCAAATCAAAAGCCATGGAAATGGTGCTTACAGGCCGGATGATGGATGCTGAAGAGGCGGAACGTTCAGGGCTGATTAGCCGAATAATCCCCGTGGATGATCTGGTCGAAGAGGCTCTGAAGACCGCCCGCAAGATTGCCGACCTTTCCCTGCCGTCTGTGATGATTGCCAAGGAAAGCATAAATAAAGCTTATGAAACCACCCTGAAAGAGGGCGTTATGTTTGAACGCCGCGTTTTTCATTCTTTGTTTGCCACGGAAGATCAAAAAGAAGGTATGGCGGCTTTCGCAGAGAAAAGAACGGCTAAATTCAAACATAAATAGTGGGATGCAAGCGGTAAAGTCGGGTATTTCTTGCGAAAGTCCCCGCCTTTTGGTTTATGGCCCCTGTTTTTTGAGCAAATATCTTGAAAAGCTTGTTGACCAATGGGTTGGTCATGGTTATAAGCCACCACTTGAAATTGGATCAAAAAAATTTACAGCCCCTGATTCTCCTGAGACTATACAAACAGTAGAGAATTCGGGCTATTGCAAAGAAAGACAGGCACTCCTGATGGCTAATTTACTTCAGTCTAAAAAAAGAATTCGCGCCAATGCCCGGCGCGCGGAAGTTAATAAATCACGTAAAAGCCGGATTCGGACTTTTGTTAAAAATGTTGAACTGGCTCTGGAAAGCGGAAACGCAGAAGAAGCCAGCGCGGCGTTGAAGGCGGCGCAACCTGAATTGATGCGCGGCGTGACAAAGGGCGTCATGCACAAGAAAACAGCTTCCCGTAAAGTTTCTCGTCTGGCGAAACGGGTGAAAGCTCTTTCGGCATAATATTAAGGTCTATAATTCCGAGTCGCCTGAACATATCCGGCGAGTCCCACATAGAATTCGAAAAGATAAGCTGAACCATAGTCGGTTCAGCTATTTTTTTGCGCGAAATTGCCCTCAGGCCGTATGAATTTTGGGTCATGTCAAAATGGGACAGGTGTGACTATTATGCATCACACCAGATATAGTGTATTGTCCCCCAGTCAAGCCATATTCTGTCCATCAATAGTGATTATTTTAGGATGAAACTCTTGCCAGAAAATTGCGGGACATGTAACTTATGGTTAGCCCAAGAGGGATTTGTCGACATAATAAAAATCGCATAGATAACAAACGATGTGAGAAACCTGAATCACCTATAATGTGAAACGGGGTAAGGTGCTCTTTAATGCTTTGCGGGCTCTTATGCGCAGATGTTTTCTGTATTTTGGATTTCTAAATTTTGGGGCGTATGTCCTGCAGCAAGACTTTTGCGGGGGTAGCGGAATTTTTTGTGTCTGTGTCAATTACAATGGCTGGGACGTTATTTTGGCCCTAAGGTTTTTAATGTACCGGTAAGCAGATATTAGATAAGTGGCTCAAAAATAAAAAAGGTTAAGAAATAAATGTTGAGAAACAAGTCATGAATTATACGGATGATGTGTCGGTTGAAGAGGCTTGGGCCGCCCTTTCTCAGGAGGATAAAGCCATATTGGTGGATGTTCGGACGCAGGCTGAATGGGTTTTCGTTGGTGCGTGTGATTTGTCAGAATTTGGCAAGTCACCGCTATTAATCAGTTGGCAGGAATTTCCTCATATGGAAATAAATCCGAATTTTTCTCAAATGATTATGGCGCAAACCGTGGGTGGTCAAGCTATACAGAAGGACTGGCCAATTTATTTTTTATGCCGGTCAGGGGTTCGCTCCCAATCGGCAGCCGCAGAGATGGTCGCATCGGGGTTTGAAAAATGTTTCAATATTCTGCATGGCTTTGAAGGGGTGCGGGATCATGACGGCCATAGGGGCATAAAAAGCGGCTGGAAGGCGGCGGGGCTGCCCTGGGTGCAGGGCTAGAGGGTATAATAATTAAAAAAGACAAGAATTAACGGGTAAGGGTATAGCAAAAAATGAGTTTGGTCGTGGCGGCACAAAAAGAAATTATGGGAATAGGAATGGAAGCAGACTGGGCAAGAGTTCTGGACAGATTACGGACGGAATTTGATGACAGTATTTATAACAGCTGGTTTAAACCGCTGGCTCTGGTTAATATTGAGGATGGTTGCGCGGTGATGGCGGCGCCAACGCGCTTCATGCGCAATTGGCTGGAATCACATTATGCCGATCGCATCAGAAATGTCTGGAGAGATGAAAATTCTGATGTATCTGATATTAGTTTCATTGTTTTGTCCGGTTTCACGACTGACAGCAGTTCCGAGGCCGCCGGCGCGGAACGGCAAAGCTCATCTTACGACGCGACGGATATAAAAACGGCTCATAAACAGAAAAACCAGACAACAGGCGTAAATGAGGTCGGAGAGAGCGAGTTCGGCGCGCCGCTGGATCCACGCTTTACCTTTGACAGTTTTGTGGTTGGTAAATCTAACGAGCTGGCCTATGCGGCGGCGCGGCGTGTTGCGGAAAATGATGATGTGCATTTTAATCCGTTATTTCTGCACGGGGGCGTTGGTCTTGGCAAGACGCATCTGATGCATGCCATTGCCTGGGCCAACCGGCTGGCCTTCCCGTCCCGCCGCGTGGTTTATCTGTCCGCAGAGCAATTCATGTATCAATTCGTCAGCTCCATACGATATAAAGATACCATGTCATTCAAACAGAAATTCCGTTCTGTGGATCTTTTGATGATTGATGACTTACAATTCATCGCCAACAAACAATCCACCCAGGAAGAATTTTTTCACACTTTTAATGCGCTGATTGACCATAGGCGGCAGGTGATTATTTCTGCGGATCGTTCCCCGACCGATATGGAGGGTATTGAGGAGCGCATACGCTCGCGCCTTGGCTGGGGTCTGGTGGCGGATATCCATCCGACCGAATATGAACTTCGCCTTGGCATTTTGCAGCAAAAGGCCAATAAAATCCCGGAAGTGGACATCAGCTCATCCGTGCTTGAATTTCTGGCCCGTAAGGTTACCTCCAACGTGCGGGAATTGGAAGGCGCGCTAAATAGGATGATCGCCCATGCAACCCTCATTGGCCGCCCCATAACGCTTGAAATGACGCAGGAAGTATTACAGGACTTGCTCAGGGCTAATGTGCGGCGGGTTAATATTGATGAAATACAGCGCCGTGTGGCAGATTATTTTAATATCCGCTTGTCCGATCTTCTGTCTGCGCGGCGCGCCCGTCTGGTGGCACGCCCGCGTCAGGTCGCCATGTATCTGGCGAAGCAATTGACGGCAAAATCCTTGCCGGATATTGGGCGGCAATTCGGGGGACGTGATCATACGACCGTTATGCATGCGGTAAAGCGTATTGATGAACTGCGCCTCGCCGATAGCGTTCTGGAGGAAGATATTCAACATCTTGAACGAATTTTAGGCACCTGATTCATATCATTTCTTAAGCAAGAGACTCTCCTATTGACGGCGGCGTGCGGTATCGGCGCGACTCGGGAGAAATTGACAGCTTAAACCCCAAAAAAACCTTTGATCGTTCCGGTCAATATGTTAGAGTTTGAAGAAGAAATTCATCAGGGGGAAATGGCTTTTTGTGGCTGAAGGTGATGATTAAAAATAGTTGAACATGAAGATGAGAAGCGCGAATAAAATATGAAGCTTACTATTGAACGAAGTGCGTTGTTAAAGTCACTGGGCCATATCCAGAGTGTTGTGGAAAAACGCAATACGATCCCGATTTTATCCAATGTTTTGCTGGAATGCGATGGGGCGCAGCTGAATCTGGCCGCGACTGATCTTGATCTGGCTATTTCAGAAGCGGTCACGGCACAAACGGCACTGCCGGGGGGGATTACCGCGCCGGCGCATACGCTTTATGATATTGTTCGTAAATTGCCGGACGGCGCGCAGGTGGAGCTGGCCTATGACGAAGACAGTCAGCGATTGACCATCCGGGCGGGTCGCTCGCGTTTTACGCTATCCTGCCTGCCGCGAGAAGATTTTCCGGTGATGTCCGAGGGCGATTTCCCCCATGTATTTGATGTGCCCGCCGCAAATTTAAAGCGCCTGATTGACAAGACGCGTTTTGCGGTTTCGACGGAGGAAACACGGTATTACCTCAATGGTATTTATCTTCATACGGCCGAAGATGATGACGGCGGCGCTGTCCTTCGCGGGGTGGCCACGGACGGCCATCGTCTGGCACGCTTTGATATGGAACAACCTGAAGGATCAGCCGGCATGCCGGGCGTTATCGTGCCGCGTAAGACTGTGGGGGAATTGCGCAAATTGATGGATGAATTTGAGGGCGACGTTAACGTATCCCTGTCTGAAACAAAAATCCGTTTCACCTTTGCGGATATTGTGCTCACGTCTAAATTGATTGATGGCATCTTCCCCGATTATAGCCGCGTTATCCCCGAAGGGAACGACAAAATAATGGAAATTGACAGCAAACAATTTGCGGAGGCCGTGGATCGGGTATCAACGATTTCCACGGAAAAAACCCGCTCTATTAAATTATCCTTAAGTGACGGAAATTTGAAACTTTCTGTCAATAGTCCCGATCAGGGCACAGCCAAGGAAGAGGTCGCTGCATCATATGCTGCGGACGATATGGAAATCGGCTTTAATTCCCGCTATTTGCTGGATATTCTAAGCCAGATAGAAGGTGATGTCGCGCAGTTGGTGCTGGCGGATTCTACGGCACCGACTATTTTGAAAGATTTGACCGATGATGGCGCGCTTTATGTTCTCATGCCCATGAGAGTGTGATGAGAGTGTGATGGCGAAACATGCGCAGAATATTAGGGCCCGGTGAGCAATCTGGTGCAGCTTGATAAAATAAGGCCGCATAATCGGCAAGAAACCCGTGAATTCCCCCCCATGGGTGCGGCGCGCAGGAAGTTTGGCGTGCCGGATCTTTATGTGGGGCGGTTGCAATTGACAGACTTTCGGTCTTATGGGCGGGTCACGCTTGTGCCGGAATCGCGGTCTGTTGTGCTGACAGGGCCAAACGGGGCCGGTAAAACCAATATCCTCGAGGCCTTGTCCTTTCTGTCTCCGGGGCGCGGTCTTCGCGGGTGCCGGCTCTCAGAAGTTAGCCGGCTGGACATGAATAATTCTGACAATCCAGAAAAGAATATCCCATTGGGCCCCTCTTCACTGTGGGCCGTGGCCGCCCGTCTGGAAACGCCGGAGGGCACCATGAATCTTGGCACCGGAATAGTGTCTGGTCAGGAACAGGCGGCTTTGCAGGATGTGGATTCCCCTAAAGATGTTAATCAGAGAGATAAGCGCATTGTTCGCATCGACGGTGAGAATGGTGCAAGTCCCGGCGTATTTGGCGCTATTTTACAAGTGGCCTGGCTGACGCCGCAGATGGATCGTCTGTTCATAGAGGCACCTTCAGGACGCAGACGTTTTCTGGACAGGATTGTCGCCAATTTTCACTCTTCTCATATGCGTCAGGTTAATGCCTATGAGCGGGTCATGCGCGAAAGAAATCGGCTTTTGCAGGATGGCTCAGGGGCAGGTGATGGCGTCTGGCTGGACGCCTTGGAAGGGCGTATGGCGGAGCACGGCGTTGCGGTGGCGGCGGCAAGGCTGGATGCCATGGACAGGCTGGCCGTTGCCATAGAAGAAAGCACATCATCTTTTCCCCGCGCCATATTGACGGCGCGCGGCTTGCTTGAAAATGGCCTGCTGGCGGGGCCGGCTCTTGCGGTGGAAGATGATTTTCGCAAGGTTCTTCGGGACGGGCGGGGCTCTGATGCCCGAAGTGGCCGGGCGCATGCCGGCCCCCATAAAACAGACCTTATTGTCCATCACAAGGATAAAAATATGCCGGCCGCTCTTTGTTCAACGGGCGAACAAAAGGCCTTGCTGATCGGGATCACGCTTGCCAGCGCCCGCATTACGGCCACATCCTTTGGGGCGGCCCCAATATTACTTTTGGATGAGGTGGCGGCGCATCTTGACAAGGCCCGGCGGGCGTCGCTTTTTGATGAGCTTGCCGCACTGGGGTCTCAGGTCTGGCTTACGGGGACAGACCGGATATTGTTTGACGAACTAGACGGCCGTGCGTGCTATTATCAAGTGGAAAATAGCCAAGTGACGGAAGAATGATTTTTTTGCCAAACTATAAAATAATTTTATTTGGCACCATATATTAAAGGACAAGGGTTTATGTCTGACGAAATTAAAATGAAGGATGCTACCGAAGGCGCAGAAGAATATGGCGCGGATTCTATTAAGGTTCTGAAGGGCCTCGATGCGGTGCGCAAACGCCCGGGCATGTATATTGGCGATACCGAAGATGGATCGGGCCTTCATCATATGGTGTTTGAGGTTTCTGACAATGCCATTGATGAATCCCTGGCGGGTTATTGCGACCTTGTCTTGGTTACGCTTAATCCGGATGGTTCCCTTTCGGTTACCGATAATGGCCGGGGAATTCCGGTGGATATCCACGAAGAAGAAGGCGTATCAGCCGCGCAGGTGATCATGACCCAACTCCATGCGGGCGGTAAGTTTGATAACAACAGCTATAAGATTTCCGGCGGATTGCACGGTGTTGGCGTGTCGGTGGTCAATGCCCTGTCCGACCATCTTGAACTGGTTATCTGGCGCAATGATAAAGAACATTTCATGCGGTTTGAAAATGGTGATGCGGTAGAAGACCTTGCCGTGGTTGGCGAAGCGAAGGGCCAAACGGGCACCAAGGTGACTTTCATGCCGTCTCTTTCCACCTTTGGCAATATTGAATTTGATTTTGAAAAACTGGTTCATCGTTTTCGAGAATTGGCCTTTTTGAATTCCGGGGTACGCATTAAGCTGCAGGATAACCGTCATGCGGAAAAAGAAGAGGTCGAACTTTACTATGAAGGCGGCATTACCTCTTATGTTAAATATCTTGACCGCAGCAAAAATTCGCTCCTGCCGGAACCGATCACGGTTCGCGGAGAAAAAAATGACATTATTTTTGAATGTGCCTTGCAATGGAATGACAGTTATCATGAAAATGTCATGTGCTTCACCAATAATATACCGCAAAGAGATGGCGGCTCCCATCTGGCAGGTTTTCGGGCCTCTTTAACCCGTACCATTAATAATTATGCCAATGAAACCGGCATTGCCAAACGGGAAAAGGTTTCCATAAGCGGTGATGACAGCCGCGAGGGCTTAACCTGCGTCTTGTCAGTGAAGGTGCCGGATCCAAAATTCTCGTCCCAGACCAAAGACAAGCTGGTCTCATCAGAAGTGCGCCCTGTGGTTGAAAGTCTGTTGAATGAAAAGCTCAGCATATGGTTTGAGGAGCATCCGCAGGAAGCCAAAATTATCATTGGTAAAATTGTTGAGGCGGCCGCGGCCCGGGAAGCGGCCCGTAAGGCCCGCGACCTTACCCGCCGCAAGGGGGCATTGGACATATCATCCCTGCCCGGAAAACTTGCGGATTGCCAAGAGCGGGATCCGGCGAAATCAGAATTATTTCTGGTGGAAGGGGATTCTGCGGGGGGCTCTGCCAAGCAGGGCCGTTCGCGGAAAAATCAGGCGATTTTGCCGCTGAAGGGTAAGATTCTTAATGTGGAACGTGCGCGGTTTGACCGTATGCTGGGGTCACAGGAAATTGGCACCTTAATCACCGCCATGGGCACCAGCATTGGCCGTGAAGATTTTAATATTGAAAAATTACGTTATCATAAAATCATCATCATGACCGATGCGGATGTGGATGGGGCGCATATCAGAACCCTGCTTTTGACGTTCTTTTACCGCCAGATGCCCGAATTGATTACGCGGGGCCATTTGTATATTGCCCAGCCGCCGCTGTATAAAGTGGCGCGCGGTAAATCCGAAGTTTACCTGAAGGATGACCCCTCATTGGAAGATCATTTGATACAGCAGTCTTTGGGCGAAATGGTGCTGAGGCTTCATGACGGCACACAGATTGCCGGTAATGATTTGATGGGGCTGGTGGAAACCGTACGGAAAATCAGCCGAATATTAACCCATGTTCCCGGCCGGTATAACCTGGAACTGATTGAGGAGCTGGCGCTCGCCGGCGCCTTAAATCCCGCAACATTACAAGATAATGCTCAGGCAGAGCTTGCCATTGCGGATGTGGCCAAACGGATGAATATCAAGGCGGGTGAAGGCGAGGACAGCTGGGTTGGTATCCTTGATACGGACGGTGACGGCGTCATTTTCACGCAGGAAATACGCGGCATTGAAGATACCTATCTTATCGACAGCGCCTTTATCAATTCTGTTGAGGCGCGGGCATTGCATGATGTCACGCCGGAGCTTAAGGAAATATTCGACAAGACGTCGACCATCAGCCGCAAAGAAGATATTCATGACATTACTTTGCCCAGCGACCTGATGAAACTGGTTATGACTTACGGCCGTAAAGGACAGTCAATTCAGCGTTATAAGGGGCTTGGGGAAATGAATCCTGAGCAGCTTTGGGAAACGACTCTTGATCCGGAGGCGCGAACCTTGTTGCAGGTGAAGATCAATCACGCGGATACCGCCGACGAAATATTCTCCAAATTGATGGGGGATGTGGTGGAACCAAGGCGCGAATTCATCCAGAGAAATGCGCTTAATGTGTCTAATCTGGACGTTTAATTCTCAAGGGCATTGATAATATTTTCCACATCAGAGAAAATACCTGCTCTTGAAAAAGCCCCATTTTCAGGAAAGGTGATATTTGGGTATTCTTTGGCAAATAGTTTGAATTTATTCAGGGCCTTTTTATAGCCTTTTTTCTTTAATGTATAGCCTGCCGGGGTTTTCAGGATAAAGGGTTCCGGCATTATTGTGGTTGGCTTAACATATCCTATATCCATTAATTCCTGCCAGACGGCTTCTGTTTTCTGTTCGGTATTTTCCCAAACATCGCTGCCGGCACAGGTGGTTAATTCTGCGCAGATATAGCCCATGCCTTTTGGGGCAAGCGCCGCGCCATATTTGGACGGTGCACTGGCGCGTGATATCAAATCATTTTTATCAAAATTATGAATATAGCTATATTCCCCGATCTGATCTTCCGGCAGATTAAAGTAAAATACCGCGAAAGCGACAGGGTGATTATAGACTGTCAGATCATCAGGATAGTGCATAATCTCGGCTAGTTTGCCCACATCCCCTGCCCAAAAAACCATATCGCTGTCTAGTTGCCATGTTTCTTGGCTGGCTTTGTCGCGCAAGCTAAGATGGCAGCCTTTGTCTGAATGGTCAATTTTTTGACAGAAGGTGGATTTATATATTTTAACGCCAAATTCTTCGAGTTTCTTTTCTGCCTGCTCGCAGAATCCTCTCATTCCGCGCGTCGCAGGATAGAATTGCCGGTAATCATTCTTTGATAAATCAATCCTGTCACCATAAAAGTCAAGGGGGTTCTCCATGGATTCCACCGCAATTTTTTCATCAAGATCCGGGTGTTTTTTCAGGAAACGGGCCATGTCATCTTCCAGAAAATACAAACGAGAGGGCAGGATAGTGTCAAAAATCGTTGAAGATAGGGCCTCGAAGCTGCCGC
>UOFW01000220.1_pt1 | contig 15170 bp, 8 predicted proteins | sample 1989241 | NCBI WGS metagenome assembly UOFW01 (sample SAMEA4712195, study PRJEB27164) | hydrothermal vent metagenome | biome: marine basaltic hydrothermal vent biome; feature: marine hydrothermal vent; material: mineral | place: Pacific Ocean | collected 2011-06-14/2011-07-23 | depth 1719 m | reverse complement strand
CCTTGACCCAGTTAAGCATTCCGGACTTATGCCCATTTTCCATTTTTTGTGTATAGGATAAAAAATCGAATTTATCTTCAAACGCCATATTGTGTAAAACAGTGAACAGGCGTCGGCGCTGGCGGCTGCCAGAGCTAAAATCACAAATATCCCCGATGAAGTTCGTCAGATAAGCCACCGTATTGCGGACTTTTAACCTTGCATAGCCGCCATAAGAAAATCCGGCGCTCGTGACGGATTTAATATTGGCTATAACCCGTAAATGGGTGACTTGTTTTGCCTCTGATATGGTATTCAATGTGCTGCCGGAAATTTTTTCAACCAATTGTTCAATTTCTGGCTTGGCAGTATCAATGACGGTTTTAATAATGTTAATTTGTTGATTATGGGCCTGAATCTTGGTTAAATCATCATGTATCGGCTCATTCATTGGAATATTGGACAATGCCCCTTTGATGGTATTGAGCATAGACGGCGGCGCGCCAGTAGGCGAAGGCCGGTGTTTTTCCGGATTAGGGTCAATATAGATAATGCGTCGATCCACCTCGCGAAACGCGGGCCGCCCCTGAATAGCAAGAATAGCTTTGCCAAAGGGTTTATTATTCAAAATACTGCCATCAATAAATGAGGTTAACATTGGGTCGATGCCAGCTTTTTTATATTCCGAGAAGTTTTTCTTTAAAAAGTCGTCTTTTTTAACCCAACTTTTATCCAGGTCCTTTAGGAAGCTATCCACTTCACGAAGTTGGGCGGGCGGAAAAGCGCCGGGGTAGCTTGCCGTTGCTCTTGAGGCAAAACTTAAGGCAGGAATGTCAATATCTTCGAAGTCCGATTCAATATTATTGGGAGTTCTTGTGGCATCTTGTTTTAATGAAAGCGTTGTTCCATTCAACTTATTGAGATAGGAGAAATGAAAATTATGGCGATGCTCGCGTTCCCGAATGGTCGGCGGATCATTCAGGGGAACCACACGTTGAAAGCCGTAAAAGTCGGTCACGGTTACATAAAGGTCCAGCCGATGACCATAGGGCATTAAAGAATGCTCATTAGCCTGTCCCATGCCTTTTAACCCCTTATAGATCAAGCCTAAAAAATGCTTGCCGTCAAAGGGCGGTTTTAATTTCCAGATGCTCATTAAGGTCGGCAGTTTTTCTTGTACCATCTGGGTCAGCGCCGTATCGCCGAGATATTTTTTACTCATATAATTGATGATAGGTTTGGAAAAAACCTTATCCATGCGTCCTGCCGGCTTTTTATCACCAATAAGCTTGCTCACATCGGCTTCGGCGAGCCAGTGATGCCGTAAATGATCGATGCTTAAATCATGGGCCAAGGCGCGGCCCAGAAAAATACTGTTCATACCCCCGGCCGATGCCCCGGCAACAACGTCAATGATCACTCTTAGGTTCAGTTCCGGGGAAAGTGATTTTAGAATATCAAAATAAACAAGTTCGGTATCCGGCTTATCTGTCAGCTCTGGGTTGGGATAGCAATATGTTTTGCGGCTTTGGGCGTTAATGTCAGGGTCGCTATGGAAAGCTTTGGACGCCCGGGCAAGTTTTAAAATTTCTTTGGTGCAGCCATGAATATAAATAGCGAGCGATACGCCGCCAAAACATACCAAAGCCAACCGGAGTTCTTTTTCTCGCATTTAGATCACCAAATATTTCTTAAACCACAGATTAACCTATATTAAATATTATAGGATTGTCGTTAAATTATGTATTTTTTCTTATTTCAGGAGTCATGATAACCTGTAAAATCCGGCCGGAGTCATTTCTTAATTCGGACCAGTCGTCAATATCAAAACCGATGATGGCAAGCGTGCTGGTGGGGAACGCCAAGCCACGCTGTTCGTTCGATGGGCTTTGGCTTAGATTGTGAAATATTTGTGCCAGCCCGGGATTGTGGGCAATGATCATTGCGGCGGATATTTTTTGATCAAATTTTTGGATCAGGCGGGTCATATATTTCGCATCGGCAAGATATAAGTCATCCCGAAAATCTGCCGGTAATGATACATCTGCGCCGGCCTGTAGCTGGTTAAAGCTTTCTCTGGTTCGTATGGCGCCAGAGCAGAATATATGATCCGGCAGCATCCGGGATTTTTTTAAATATTGCCCAAGCCAGAAAATATCCTGCTTTCCGCGTGGGGCAAGGGGGCGGGATTTGTCATTGGCCCCAACTCCGGCCTTACCATGCCTGAGCAGAAACAGTTTTTTCATAGGGCATCTTTCGTTATTTATGGCTGATAGTGATCTTAAAAATCAGAGGTGATACCCTTATTTTCCCAATCGCCGTAACGGGTAGGTTCCGGCCCCTTTCTGCCGCCAATTTCTTTTGGGGCCGGGGCAAGTTTATCTGGAGTGTGATCATCTGCCCCCCCTTCATTGGCCAAAGGTTTCTTCATCGGATTTTTTGAATTTTTCTGTTCACTCATCGGTAGGGCCCCTGTTAATATCATAGCTTATTTTCCTATATAGCAGATATTTTACCTAAAGGTCATGACTTAAAAGAAAATAGAAAGGGGATATGTCGCACAAGCCGCCGTTTCTTCTTGGTTTGCATGAGGGCTTATGTTACCTCCCTAAAGATACGAAAATGATATATGACCCAAGGATTAACCACAGATGGCAAATGACCTGACAGGCCGCTGGGCAGCGCTCAGTTTTTTGGAAAAGATGCTCGATGAACATTTGCCTCTTGATCAGGCGTTTGAGCAAACATGTCATCATTACGGCGATAAATTATCCGGTCAGGATCGGGGCTTTGTGCGCCATCTTGGCACCACCTGTATGCGCCGTCTTGGGCAGATGGATGCGATGATTAATCATTGCACGCCAAATAAATTGACCAGCAAGCAGACGACCATTCGCAATATTCTGCGGCTTGGCATTACCCAGTTGCTCTATATGGCGGTTCCGGCCCATGCGGCGGTAAATTCTGCGGTAAAAATGACCGATAAACAAAAAAATACCTCAGATCGTCATACCAAGGGTATGGTCAATGCTATCTTAAGGCGGATAGATCGTGAGCATGAGAAATTTTCCACAAAATTTTCGCCGAACCTGAATATCCCAAAATGGCTTAAAGCAAGCTGGGCAAACCGTTACGGGGCAGAGGCGGTGGATAAAATCGCCCTTTCCCTCTTGGATGAACCGCCACTGGATTTTACCCTGAAGCCCCAATTGGACGGGGCAGTTTGGGCTGAAAAACTTGGCGGAACAATATTACCTAATGGATCAATCAGGGTGGAAAAAGCCGGCCTTGTGCAGAATCTTCCCGGCTATGATGATGGGATTTGGTGGATACAGGATGTGGCCGCCAGCCTGCCGGCAACGCTTTTGGGCGCGAAAGAAGGTGATTTTGTTTTAGACCTTTGTGCCGCGCCCGGCGGCAAGGCCGCGCAATCAGCCGCCAAGGGCTGTGTGGTCACCGCCGTAGATCAGTCAAAGAGACGCTTGCGGCGGTTGCAGGAAAATATGGATCGCCTGAAACTTTCCTGTGACGTCGTGACGTCAGATGCAGGGAATTATAAACCGGAAAAAGAATTTCCTTATATCCTGCTTGATGCGCCCTGTTCTTCGACCGGCACCATGCGCCGTCACCCGGATGTTAGCCGAAGCAGAGGGCCGGGGGATATTACGGCACTGGCAGAGATACAAACGCGGCTTCTTGATGCGGCGGTTGACATGATGCCTGTGGGCGGCGTGCTGCTCTATTGTGTATGTTCATTGCAGGCTGAAGAGGGGCCGGATCAGATAAAGGCTTTACTGAATCGTAACGCAGCGGTAAAACGAAAGGGCATTAACGTGGCGGAATTGCCCGGGTTTGAGAATTCTGTATTGCAGGACGGTGACGTACAAACCTTGCCTCATAACTATTCCGGGGGTATGGACGGTTTTTTCATGAGCCGCTTAACAAAAACGGCAGATTAATTTTAGGGACTATCTATGCAAAAAAATACCAGAATCGCCCCTTCAATCCTCTCGGCGGATTTTTCGCAGTTGGGCGCAGAAATCGCGGCCATTGATGCGGCCGGCGCGGATTATATTCATGTGGATGTGATGGATGGTCATTTTGTGCCCAATATTACCATTGGCCCGGCTGTGGTGAAGGCCATAAGGCCGTTCAGCAAGAAAATCTTTGATGTCCATCTGATGATTTCTCCTGTGGACGCCTATATAGAAGACTTTGCCAATGCAGGGTCCGATATCATTACCATTCACGCTGAAGCAACGCCGCATTTTCACCGGACGCTTCAACTGATCAAATCGCTGGGTATAAAAGCCGGAATTTCCCTGAACCCAAGCTCGCCCGTGGACATGCTGGATAATGTGATGGATATGGTGGATTTGATTCTGGTGATGAGCGTCAACCCTGGATTTGGCGGCCAGAAATTCATTATGAGCCAATTGACGAAAATAAGCCGGATCCGCCAGATGATTGAGGATGGCGGCCGGGATATTGATCTTCAGGTTGATGGCGGTATCACGCAGGAGACGGCAAAATTGGTGACACAGGCCGGCGCAGATGTTCTGGTTGCGGGTACGGCAACCTTTACCGGTGGCCCCGCCCATTATGCCGAGAATATTCGGAAACTTCGGGGTACCCTATCCTAAAACTTGTGGTATAATAATCTTTTCCACCCGAAACACCATAAAAGACAAGAATCTATGCCGCAAATTCGCCGTCAAGCAGATAGGCCGCATTCCGGCAAGCTTCAAAAACGTCTTAGGGTGCTGGCGAAAAAGACCCGCTATGCCAGCCGATACCATGAATTTCGCCTGAAAGGCAAACACCCTTTGCGCCTGCTTGGTACCCCAAAAGACCTTTGGGCCAGATCGGGGGAGACCGGATCAGTGACCGCGGGATCTCATATTTTGTCCAATCGATTTTATTGCGCGGGACAAGTCTTGAAGAATCCGAATCATAAAAAAGGTGAATGGCATGGGGATGAAATTTGGCACGCCCGTGCCTTGGGGCCGAAATGGCAGGAATATTTACATTCTTTCTGCTGGCTTCGAGATTTGAACGGTTGCCTCGACCGTAATGCGGCGCGCAAGAAGGCCTTGGCATTGACGGCACACTGGCTTGAAAGCTTTGATCAATGGCATGAGCTGTTCTGGTCACCGGACATCATTGGCCAGCGGATCGTCAATTGGATGGCCTATGCGCCGCTTATTCTTGATAGTAATGATTTGGTATATCGCAGCAAAATATTGAATTGTCTGGCCCGCCAATCGCGCCATCTTCATTATGCCGCAGATCAATCTCTGCGGGGCTTGCCTCGGATGAAGGCCATAACGGGCCTTATTCTCGCCGGGCTTTATATTCCTTATGGTGAAGACTGGTTGAAAAAAGGAACATCTTTACTCCATCAGGCTTTGGACGAAGAAATACTTGCGGACGGCGGAACACAAAGCCGTTGTCCAGAAGATATATATTATACTTTGCGAAATTGTCTGATGGTTCGGGCGTCCTGTAAGGCCATGGGGCATGACGGTCCAAAAAAATTGAATGAGGCCATCCATCGCATGTCGGTAAGTTTAAAAAACTTGCGGCATGGTGATGGCCGCCTGGCCCTTTTTAATGGTGCGAGCGAACAGGATGCGCAAGAAATAGACGCAACCCTGTCCCTTGCCAAATCCCCAGAAGACACAGTTCAGGACTCCTCTGAACGTATGGGCGAAAAAAGTGGCTTTAGGCGACTTCAGCAAGGAAGGACGCTTATCATTGTCGATACGGCCCCGCCGGCCCCTGCGGATATGAGCCAGCATTGCCATGCCGGAACATTGTCGTTTGAAATGAGCTGCGCCAAACAAAGGATCATTGTAAATTGCGGAAGCGCGCGCGCGCTGCCCAACCTTGTGGATAATGACCTAGATAAGCTGGTGCGGTCAACGGCCGCCCATTCAACAGTTGTTCTGCAAGATAAAAATTCCAGCGAAATTCGTACCGACGGCTTGATCGGACGCGGCCCGACGATGGTGGAAAGCCACCAAAATAACGTGGATAGTCATCTGTTGTTAGAAGCCAGCCATGATGGCTATATGCCGCATTTTGGGGTTATGCATCACCGGACAATTTATATGAATGAAACCGGAGATGATGTACGCGGGGAGGATGTTCTGGAGGTTAAAACGCCCTTGTTGCTTAAAGGAGAGCCGCCAAAATTTGATGTTTGTTTTCATATTCACCCGGATGTTACGATTACCCGTCAAGGGGCGGATGATCGTCTGTTATTGCGCCTGCGGACATCGGAATATTGGCAATTCCAATGTTCGGGCGGAAGGCTGTCTCTGGGGGAAAGCTTATATCTTGGTGAGGGCAATCGTCAGAAAAAATGTCGCCAGATTGTTATATCAGATCAAATGACTTTATCAGAAACCACCATAAAATGGTCCCTGCGCCGCATAGAACAGAAGACTTCAGGAAAACCCTGATTTTTTTCTTGCGGCGGGGCCCCTAATCCGTTACGCCCTAGGTCTGCAATTCCCCTGATTTTGTAATATTAGGGCAACTTAAATAATTAGGATCGCGTGATGAGTGATAGAAATACAGCCCCCATCAAACGGGCATTATTGTCCGTATCTGATAAAAGTGGCTTGATAGAGTTTGGGCAATTTCTTGAAAATCAGGGGGTGGAAATTCTCTCTACCGGCGGTACGGCCAAGGCTTTGGCCAAGGCGGGCGTTGCTGTGACAGAAGTATCAGATCACACGGGGTTTCCAGAAATGATGGATGGCCGGGTCAAGACGCTGCATCCTAAAATTCATGGTGGCCTGCTCGCGCTGCGGGATGATGATGCCCATGTTAAGGCCATGACCGATCATGACATCGCCCGGATTGATTTATTGGTGGTTAATTTATACCCTTTCGAAGAAGCCGTGGAAAAGGGTGCGGATTTCGCGACATGTATTGAAAATATTGATATTGGTGGCCCGGCCATGATCCGATCCGCCGCAAAAAACCATGCCTTTGTGACGGTGGTTGTCGAAGCTGGTGACTATGACGCGGTCAGAGCCTCCATGATAGAAAATAAGGGCGGCACATCTTTTGAATTGCGTAAAAAGTTGGCGACAACGGCCTTTGCCCGAACCGGTTCTTATGACGCGGCTATTTCCACGTGGTTTGCGGGTGAGGCGGGGCAAACATATCCGGACCGGATTAATATTACCGCCAATCGTCAGCAAATATTACGTTACGGCGAAAATCCCCATCAGGATGCCGCTTTTTATACAAGCCGCAGCTCAAATCCGCGCCCCGGTATTGCAACGGCCCGGCAAATTCAGGGTAAGGAATTGAGTTATAATAATTTGAATGATACCGATGCGGCCTTTGAACTGGTCAGTGAGTTTGGCCCACAAAGCGGCCCTGCGGTTGCGATTATCAAACATGCCAATCCTTGCGGCGCGGCGCAGGCCACCACATTGACCGAGGCTTATAAGCGCGCCTTGCTGTGTGATCAGACAAGTGCCTTTGGCGGCATCATTGCCTTGAACGGCACGTTGGATGCGGCCACGGCAGAAGAAATAGTGAAAATCTTTACCGAGGTGGTGATTGCCCCCGAAGCCGATGAAAAGGCGCTGGAAATTTTGGCGAAAAAGAAAAACCTGCGGCTGCTTTTGACAGGCGGCATGGCCGACCCACGGGCTGCGGGGCAAACCATAAAATCCGTTGCTGGCGGTTATCTGTTACAGGACAGAGATAATGGTAAAATCACTATGGATGATTTGAAAGTGGTGACAGAACGCAATCCGACGCCGCAAGAATTACAAGACCTGTTGTTTGCTTTTACGGTATGCAAACATGTGAAGTCAAACGCCATTATTTATGTCAAAGACGGGGCCACTGTCGGCATCGGGGCCGGACAAATGAGCCGCATAGACAGTGCGCGCGTTGCGGTGCGCAAATCAGAGGACGCCAGTGCTGCGGCGGGATTATCAGAGGCTATGACCAAAGGGTCTGTGGTGGCATCGGATGCTTTTTTCCCTTTTGCCGACGGTTTGATTCACGCCGCAGAAGCCGGCGTCACTGCCGTGATTCAGCCGGGTGGGTCCCTGCGGGATGACGAAGTGATCGCGGCGGCGAATGAGCGCGGTCTGGCCATGGTTATGACGGGAATGCGCCATTTCAGGCATTGATATATTAGGGATATATTAGGGAGAATGCGGCCCATAATTTATGACAGCACGGGGAGTATCCCCCTGATGTCCCGAAGCCACATAGGCTGAGGCAAGGCCAAGGGGCCGCCCGAGCTTATGCGAGGAAGGGGAGTGCCGACGGCACGGGGAGTATCCCCCTGATATAATGTATTAATCGATAATCACATTCCTGATCTGGCGGGCTGCGAAACCAAGTTTGGTCACGTTAATACGGCCAGAAGTTTGGAAGTCATGGATTAATTTTTGGATTCTGTCTATTGAATTGGCCACTTTTTCCAACCAGAGCCGCGCAGCATCTATACTGTCACCTTCCCCGAGGCCTTTCAGTGCAGAGCGCGTCAGATTCTTTTGTTGATCCAGAAGATCGGTCACAACACTATTGATGGCAAGCCTGTCCCAATGGTCTGAAGATTCCACCAATTCTGCTTCGGCCCGCAACCAGTCAAAGCCAATTTTATCCCCAAGCATAAAGTAGGCTCGCGCAACATCTGTCACATCAATTTTCATATCAAGGGCGACCAGCACAATATCACAGGCCGCAATTTTTAATTCCAGATTGGCTATATGGGTGGCCAGCTTTTCATCAACGCCCTGCTCGCAATACATGGCTATTTTACTTTTCAAGCCGTCATCACAGGATTCTTGTAACGGCGATGATGCGTCGAATAATTGTTGAATGCCTGGTTTGAATTGATCGATGATATCCTGTATGGGGCGATTGGAATCCGTATTATTCAGGAACCATATGGTTTGGCGTCGGGCAAAGGCCTCGACATCCATTAACATCAGGATTTGAATAGTGGCCGGCGCGGTATAATCAAGGCTTTCAATATCTTTATAAAGCGCGTTCAGGCCAAAGACTTCCGCCGCAAGGAGGGAGGCCCGGGCAATATCGGATGGCATTGCGCCGGTTTCTTCTTTAATGGACTGAATGCCCCCGCGATTGACGATCTCATTACAGATTTCCTTGGCTATGATGTCGCGTTTGAGTTGATGTTTGCAGACATCCTCAGGATAATTCTCCCGAAGCTGGGCAGGAAAGGCCCGGATAAGGTATTTTTCCAGATAGGGGTCGTCCAGAATATCGCTGTCCATGAGGTCATCATAAAGGCCCATTTTGGAATAGGCGATCAGGACGGCGATTTCCGGGCGGGTCAGGCCCAGCTCCCCTTCCGTCCGTTCAATCAATTCATCATCGGTGGGCAGGAATTCCAATTCCCGGTCCAAATGCGCGGTTTTTTCAAGATCGCCCATAAAGCGGACAAAGCTATCCAGCTCGCGAATGCTGCTGGATCTTGCGAGGCTTATGGCCTGGGTTTGCAGATAATTGTCGTTGAGAACAATTTTACTCACTTCGTCCGTCATTTCCACAAGAAGGCTGTCCCGTTGTTTCGGGGTGAGCTTGCCGTCCTCTACCAGTGCGTTTAGCAGAATTTTGATATTCACTTCATTGTCTGAACAATCCACGCCGGCAGAATTATCGACCGCGTCCGTATTGATTAACCCGCCATTGAGGCAATATTCTATGCGGCCCCTTTGGGTGCAGGCAAGGTTGCCGCCCTCGGCCACCGCGACACAATTAAGCTCGTGTCCATCAATGCGAATGGCATCATTGGCGCGGTCACCGGCCTGAGAATGGCTCTCATGAGAGGATTTTATATAGGTGCCAATACCGCCAAACCACAAAAGGTCTGCGTGGGATGTAAGAATAGCTTTCATGATGTCGTTGGGGGCTGCGGCGTCTTGAGAATCATCAAAACCCAGCAATTGTTTCATTTCCGGGCTGAGCGGAATGGATTTGGATTTTCGGCTAAAGACACCACCGCCTCTGGAAATAAGTTTTTTATTATAATCCTCCCAACTGGAACGGGGCAGGTCGAACAGGCGTTGGCGCTCTGCAAAACTTGTTGCGGGATCAGGGGAAGGATCAATGAAAATATCCCGGTGGTCAAAGGCGGCAACGAGCTTTACGGCTTGTGAACAGAGCAGGCCGTTGCCAAATACGTCACCAGACATATCGCCAACCCCGACAACGGAAATAGAATCTGTTTGAACATTGATATCTTTTTCCCTGAAATGGCGCTGAACAGAGACCCAGGCTCCCTTGGCGGTGATGCCCATTTTTTTATGGTCATAGCCGTTGGAGCCACCAGAGGCAAAGGCATCATCCAGCCAGAAGCCATAATGTTTGGCGATGCCATTGGCGATATCTGAGAAGGTGGCGGTTCCTTTGTCCGCAGCGACCACAAGGTAAGGGTCATCATCATCCCGCCGGATAACATGTTTCGGCGGGACAATGTCATTGTCTTTTAAGTTGTCCGTGATATCCAGCAGTCCGGAAATGAATGTTTTATAACAGGCGACACCCTCTTCCATAATAACGTCTCTGCTGGCGTTCGCGGGTATTTTTTTCGGGACAAATCCGCCCTTGGCACCTACGGGGACAATAACCGTGTTTTTTACTTGCTGGGCCTTTACAAGCCCCAGAACCTCTGTGCGGTAATCTTCGCGGCGATCGGACCAGCGCAGGCCGCCGCGCGCCACAGGGCCGAAACGAAGATGCACGCCCTCAAATCTTGGGGAATATACAAAAACTTCAGCATAGGGCCGGGGTTTTGGCGCTTCTTTGACGTTGCGGCTGTTGATTTTGATGGATACATAAGGCTTGTTCGTACCATCATCTTCAGACTGATAAAAATTCGTCCGAAGGGAGCTTGTGATCACATTAAGATAACTGCGCAATATGCGATCCTGATCCAGACTGTCCACATTTTCCAACTGCATTCGGATGTTTTTTTCAAGTTTGGCCGCTTCTTGTTCGCGGTCAATGTCTTTTGGCAGAACAATGGAAAAATTTATCTCAAACAAACGCGATAAATCCCGCGCCGTTTCCCAATATTGGATTAAGGTATCCTGCATGTAAGTTTCACTATAGGACAGACCCAGCTGGCGCAGATATTTGCTGTAAATTCTGAGGATTAGCACCTGGCGGTAATTCATGCCCGCGCGAAATACCAATTTGTTGAACCCGTCATTATCAATGCGCTCAACCCAGACGGCCCGCAGGCTATTCTCTAACCGATCTTTTATATTTGACAGGTCAAAAGAATTATTTGCCGGGTCTTCAAGATAAAAATCATGGATGGCGTGGTTGATGTTTTTGCCGCCCTCTTCCGTATTGACCGAGAAGGCATATTCTTCGATAACCCGCAGGCCAAGATTTTCCAGCATGGGCAGGCAATCACTCAGAGCGATGGTCTGGTGGCTGGTATATATTTTCAGCCGGAGGGCATTATCAGGGTCTTCGGCCAAGCGGTAGAAATTAAATTGAATATTATTGCTTTCTGGCAGCTGCTCTATTTTTTCAATATCCGTTACGGCAAAACGGGGGTCAAAATGATGCCGATAAGACTGTGAAAATGATTTGTAATATTGTTTGAACAGGCTGGTTCCCACTTCTTCGCCCCAACGGTCATTAAGGACTTCGTGAAGATGGTCATTCCAGCGCTGGGCAACTTCCGCAAGTCGTTTATTAATGATCGCGGTGTCCGGGTTTGGGACGTTGCCCGGTTTCGTGCGGATGATGAAATGCCAGCGGGCGATGCGCTCGTTACTCAACTGGGCATAATGGGAGGATAATTCGCCGTTATAAGCTTCACAGAGAATTTTTTCCACCTTACCGCGCAGGGTAGAATCATATAAATCGCGCGGCACAAAAACCAAAGCGGACACATAACGCTCAAAACGATCTTTACGGATGAACGCCTGACAACGGGGCATGATTTTCAGATGTAATATGCCCATAGCTGTTTCCAGAAGCAGACCTTCCTCGATTTGGAAGAGCTCGTCCCTGGGCAGGGTTTCCAGAATATGCATGAGCGCACGGCCATCATGGCTTTCTGCTGTGAAGCCGGAATCTTCGATCACATGCCGGACTTTTCGGTCAAGATAGGGCACTGTTTCGGCGCGCTGTTGATAGGATTGTGCGGTAAACAGGCCGACGAAGCGAACTTCGCTGATAATTTTACCCTTGGCATCATATTTCTTGAAACCAATATAGTCCATATGGACAACGCGGTGGACAAGGGATTTGACATTTGCCTTGGTGATCAACATCACGTCCGGCTGTTTCATAAAATATTCAATTTCCGGAGAGGTCGCCACCAGACCCTCTGGCCCTTTTAATATATAGACATCGGGATCGCGCAGAATACCATAGCCGTCGCCGTGGGATTTTTTTGCGGACGTATGGAAATATTCCCGGTATCCGAGGACGGTAAAATTATCATCTTTCAGCCATTTCAGGAATTCTATGGCTTCCTTGGCTTGTTTCGGGTCTGGGGTTGGATTTGGGGCCGACTTTGGTATGGTGGATAGATTCTTACCCACCTCCGTCATCTTGGCGAGCATGGGCTTCCAATCATCAATGGCCGCGCGAATAAAGCCGACAACCTTATTTAGTTTGGCTTCCAGCGCCGCGATATGCTCGGGATCCGTCATGGCGGTAATTTCAATATGCATGATAGATTCGGTGACTTTTACGCCGCCGGCTTTTTTGCCCTTTTCTTTGCCCGCTGCTTTGGATGCATGAAAAATAATATTTCCATTTTTGTCCCGCTGGCATGAAATGATTGGATGAACCAGCATATGTAAATCATTGCCATCTTCAAGCAGGTTTGATGTGATAGAATCCAAAAGAAAGGGCATATCATCATTAACGATCTGAATGACGGTGTGGTTTGCCGGCCAGCCGTGTTCTTCCAATGTTGGGTTGAACACCCTGATTTTACTGAGGCCCGCATCACGCTGACCGCAAAATTTCCACAAGGAAAGGGCGGCAGCGTAAAGTTCGTCAATGGGGCGATTGGCCAATTCTTCGGGCGCGGCATATTTATACATATTCTGAATAAATTGACTGAATTCAGCATTATGACCCGCATTAAGGGATGACTTTAATCTTTCCGCAGCAAAATCTGCAATGGCGTCAATCCTGAGTTTTTTTTGTGTCCAGCTTGTCACTTTTTTGTCCTTTTTATCACATCGTTATATTGAGATGTCGTCGGGTATGTTAAATTAAATATGGTCATATTTGTTGTTTTATCGGTTTTTTATGAGTCGTTTTAGAATTTGAGGCAATATTTTTTCTTCTTCTTTTAGAATTTTTATAACGTCTATATCTGTTCCGTTTCGGCGTCCGAGAATCAGGCATAACTCATCTTCACAAACAGCTGTCTCAGAGGCCTCTATTGAAAAGTTGGCAATGGGCGGCAGATCACGAATGATTCTCTGATTTTCTTCTTGAGAGCCCTGCGCGGGCGCACCGGTTATTATGGTGCGGCCTTCTCGCATGGCCTGTACGCAGCCTTTGATGCCCCCCGGAAACCCCTCTAAAAATGCGGGCATTTCTGTGCCGCTTTTGTGGTTCTTTTGCGCGAAGGATAAGGCCGCAGCATATTCTGTTAGGCGGGTTTTGTCATATTCTGCACCAAAACACAGCTTTAAGCAGGGTGTGTAAGGCGCGCGTTTTTGGGCTTTTAAGCCTTCGGAGCGTAAAAGTTCGCTATATTGATCAGGGTGGGCACAACATGTTTCGTGAAAATCGAGAATAGCCCCCAGAGTTTTATATAATGATTTTCTGGACCTAAGGTCTGTTGCTGTATTTTGTCCTTGCACCAATTTACGGCAATCGTCCAATTGTGATTGAAGCAAGCTTAGGTCTGCCCCAAAATTCATTTTTGTATTTATTTCTGAATCTGTTTCTGAATCTGGCCTGTCACTTTCGCTGATCCAGCGTATAGCCCCCAAGATAAAATTTATATTTTCCCCATCATCACTGAAGGGTAATAAAATCCCGCGGTAGAGAATTTTTTCCTTGGCCCTGTTGTTGAATTCCGCATCAAAGGAGATGGGGCCTTTATTGGCCAAAACCTCCATATAATGATCGGTGATGCGGCTGAGCAGACTCCGGCGGGGAATCTCGCTAATGCCGGCAAGGACGAGATTCTGATCAACATCCTGAAGCAAAAGTTGACCAATCACTTGTAAAGTTGGCTCCTTTTCAGGATCACGCAGGTCAATGAGCACCATATTGTTTCTATAAGGGGCGATATATTCAGGCGTGAGCGCCTTTAAGGGGGGAATATCCTGATCCCCAGTTAACCCAAGCCAATAATCATATAATTGGAAGGTTATTCTGTTCTCTTCTCCAGAGACTTCGCCAGAATATTCAACAGGATTCATTCTTTTTATTCTTCCCGGGTTTTGAATCAAATTAAAGCTATGGTGCCGACTCAGACGATGTAAAAAATACTCCCACCAGACAACTTTATCCAGCAATAGTTACCGAAAAGCGTAAATATCTTGTAAATTTTTTCTTTAATTTATGAAGGGGGGTATTTTAAGCCAGTAAGGCTATGGTGGCTTTATTTACCGCAAGGGCGGCCAAATAGGCCAAGGCAAATAGATATCCGGTCATAAATGCGGTCCAGCCCCAACTGTTGGTTTCTCTTCGTACCGTGGCGATGGTCGCGAAGCACTGCGGGGCAAAAATATACCAGGCCAGAAAAGCAAATGCGGTGGGCAGCGACCATGTGCTTTGAATGATTGTGCGTAAGCTTTGTTCAACTTGCCCTTCATTTCCCTGAAGAGCATAAACTGTGCCCAATGCGCCAATGGCCACTTCGCGGGCGGCCATGCCGGGAATAAGCGCAATCGACATTTCCCAGTTAAAGCCAAGCGGGGCAAAAATATGTTGCAGGGCGCGGCCCATTATACCCGCATAACTATAAAAAATATCAGGTTCAAGGCCGCCGATGGGCTTTTTAGGATATTGTGCGAGCAACCATAAACCGATGGCCGCATATAAAATAATTGTTCCGGCCCGCCTGAGGAATATTTTAACGCGCTCCCACAGGTTGATCATTAAATGCCGAAAGACCGGCAGTTGATATTTGGGCAGCTCCATAAGAAACGGCTGGGCCACGCCCTTGGTCAAGGTCATTT
>UOFW01000114.1_pt1 | contig 15640 bp, 10 predicted proteins | sample 1989241 | NCBI WGS metagenome assembly UOFW01 (sample SAMEA4712195, study PRJEB27164) | hydrothermal vent metagenome | biome: marine basaltic hydrothermal vent biome; feature: marine hydrothermal vent; material: mineral | place: Pacific Ocean | collected 2011-06-14/2011-07-23 | depth 1719 m | reverse complement strand
TCTTTACAAGGCCAGAAATGTCAAAACACCGACGAAACTACAGAGACAACATGTTCCAGAAACAGCAGGAACTATGGAGTTTCTCCCAATGAACCACCAATTCAAATTTCCCCGGACAGTAGTGTGCCTACGCAGGAATGACAGAAAAAAACAGAAATGGCGGGGAAAATCAGGAATGACAGATTAAACCTTACTTCCGCTCCCATGTGGTGCCATCCGGGCCATCAAGCAGAAATACACCTTGGTTTTTCAGCATGTTACGAATTTCATCGGCGCGGGTAAATTTTTTGTTTTTCTTGGACTCTGCACGTTCATATATTAATTTTTCGATCATTTCTTCAGAAATGGCGTTATCCTCGCCGGTCGCTGTAAACCAGTCATCCTGTTCCAAAACCCCAAACAGATTAGCCGCAGATTTTAGCTGTTTCTTAGCCGTATCATCCGTCACGGCTTTCTTGGCAAGGGCATTAAGCGCAGCTATGGCTCTTGGCGTATTCAGGTCATCGCGCAGGGCGGCCAGAACTTCCTCCGGCACCTTAATCCCTTCTGCCTTAACGTTTTTGGTCAATCTGTACCAACGATCAAGTTGCTTTTGGGCCTGTTTTATTCCCTCGCGGCTAAAATCTACGGGCTGGCGATAATGGGCGCTGAGCAGACACATACGGATTGCTTCGCCCTTGCCGGGAAATTCCTCGAGCAATTCATGGACGGTGACGAAATTGCCGAGGGATTTTGACATTTTTTCGCCCTCAACCGTAAGATAACCGTTATGCATCCAATAGTTTGCCAGCGGCGCGCCATCATGGGCGCAGCGGCTTTGGGCGATTTCATTTTCATGGTGGGGAAAAATCAAATCCAGGCCGCCGCCATGAATATCAATGGTTTTGCCAAAGTTATCCTCGATCATGCAGCTGCATTCCAGATGCCATCCGGGACGGCCGCGCCCCCATGGGCTGTCCCAGCCCGGTTGGGTCTGCGCCGAAGGCTTCCAGAGGATAAAATCTGCGGCATCCTTTTTATAAGACGCGACATCGACCCGCGCGCCGGCGATCATATCTTCCAGTTTTCGGCCAGAAAGTGCGCCGTAATCTGCCATGCTCGGCACCGAAAACAGAACATGTCCGTCCTTTTCATAGGCATGGCCCTTATCAATCAAGTCCGATGTCATCGCGATCATTTGATCAATATATTCCGTTGCTTTTGGCCGGATATCTGGCATTTTCGCATTCAGTGCGCCCATATCTTCTTCATATATACGGGTATATTTTTCAGTAATCTCAGAAATAGGCTGACCGCTCTTTTGGGCAGCCTCGATGATTTTATCGTCAATATCCGTAATGTTGCGCGCATAGGTGACCTGTTTATAATCATGGCGCAGCAAACGCACCAGAAGATCAAAAACCACCACCGGACGGGCATTGCCCACATGGGCAAAATCATAAACCGTTGGCCCGCAAACATAGAGCGTCACATGATCGGCCTTGATCGGCTTAAAATCTTCCTTCTGCTTGCTGAGGGTATTATATAGTTTCAAACCGCGCCTCATGCGGCGTTACCCTGCAAGCGTGCCTTGACGATTTTTGGATCGATCAAGGGCAATAATGCCGCCATCTCCGGCCCATGATCCATGCCCGTTACCGCTTGACGCAGGGGCATGAAAAGTGCCTTACCCTTGGCCCCCGTGGCATCCTTGACCGCTGTGGTCCAGGCTTTCCAAGTGTGATCATCCCACGGCGCGGCAGGCAATAAGTCTGCCGCCTGATTTACAAATTCCTGATCGATGATTATTGGCTGAAGTGACCCTTTAACAATCAAATTTAAAGCATTGATATCACTAAATTTATTTATATTATTGCGGCAGATATTCCAGAGGGTCTCATCCACATTGTCAAGGCGATCTGAAACGGCCGCGTAAGCCGTATTATGGAGAATTTTAGCATTCAATACTTCAAGGTCTTTGGGGTCAAATTTCGCCGTTGAACGGCTGTATTTGGAAAAATCAAACCCGTCTATCAAAGGCTCTAAAGACTGCATCGGCTCAATAGACTGAGAAGACCCAAGACGCGACAACAAACTATTTATACTCATGGCCTCCAGACCCATTTCTTCGCGGTATGACTGGATACTTGCCGTGCCAAGCCGTTTCGATAGTCCTTCGCCGCCGGCGCCGGTCAATAAAGCGAAATGGGCAAAAAAGGGCGCATCTGCGTCCAAAGCCTCAAATAATTGTGCCTGCACCGCGCTATTGGTCGCATGATCCTCGCCCCGCATGATGTGGGTAATGCCAAAATCAATATCATCAACGACAGAGGGCAATGTATAGAGAAAACTCCCATCTTCACGGATCAAAATAGGATCGCTTAAGGCGGCCATATCAAAACTTAACGGCCCCTTCACCAAATCATCCCATTCCACCCGCGCCGGAAGATCAAGTTTAAAACGCCAATGGGCTTTGCGGCCTTCGGCTTCCAATGCGGCGATATCACCGTCGCTTAAATTCAGCCCTGCCCTGTCATAAACCGGTGGCTTGCCTTGTCCCAGCTGAACTTTACGTTTTAAATCAAGCTCCTGCCCTGTTTCATAACAAGGATATAGCCAGCCATCTTTTTTCAATTTTTCAACGGCTTCATTATAGCGATCAAAACGATCAGACTGCTGCGCCTTCTCATCCCAATTCAGCCCCAGCCACGTAAGATCGCGCTCAATAGCCTCTGCAAATGCCTCCGTAGAGCGTGCCGCATCCGTATCATCAAGGCGCAGAAGGAATGTGCCGTCATATTTGCGGCAAAACAGCCAATTCACAAGGGCTGTACGGACATTCCCCACATGAAGCAATCCAGTGGGACTTGGGGCGAAACGTACTTTTACGGGTTTAGTCATCTAAAATAATCTCATTTCTCTTCTAATCTGGCGTTACGAAAACCATTGGTGATCGGATAACGGCGGTCCCGGCCAAAATTTCGGCGGGTTAATTTAACGCCGGGCGGGGCTTGGCGTCTTTTATACTCCGCGATGTATAGCAGATGTTCAATGCGGGCAACAGTTTCTATTGCATGTCCTTTTGCCACAATATCTTTAACCGGCATTTCTTGTTCGATCAGACATTCCAGAATATCATCCAGAATATCATAGGGCGGCAGGCTATCCTCATCCTTTTGATTGGGCTTAAGTTCCGCAGTGGGCGGTTTTGTGATGATATTTTCGGGCATTACCTGACCTTTTGGCCCTAAGGCACCATGGGGATGATGCGTGTTACGCCAGTCACTAATGGCAAAAACATCCCTTTTATACAGGTCTTTTAAAACCGAATAGCCCCCGCACATATCGCCGTAAAGCGTGGCATAGCCCACAGACATTTCAGATTTATTTCCTGTAGTCAACAGCATATAGCCAAATTTGTTGCTGATCGCCATGAGCGTAACCCCGCGAATGCGCGATTGCAGATTTTCTTCTGTGGTATCTGGTTCTGTGCCCGCAAATTGCCCTGCGAGCATAACATCAAAAGCCTGCACCGCGGGCTCTATCGGAATATTATCTATACGCGCGCCAAGCCATTCGGCGCATATGTCCGCATCAATCAGGCTTTCCTCGCTGGTATATTTTGATGGCATCATGACAAGATGAACATTTTCCGCCCCCAAAGCATCGACCGCAATGACTGCGCTGAGCGCACTGTCAATGCCGCCTGACATACCCAGCACCACACCCGGAAAATGGTTTTTATGAACATAATCCCGAAGCCCCGTGATCATCGCCTGATAAATGGCATCATAGCCTTCTGCAATATCATTAATGTCATCTGTGACACAAATCCACTGCCCAGCATCCTGTTGCCACCTTGTCAGGAAGGCCCCTTCCTGCCAATTTTTCGCGCGGGCCACCAACTTCCCCACCTTATTTAAGACAAAGGCCCCGCCATCAAAGGCCAATTCATCCTGTCCCCCCACCTGATTGACGTAAATCAGGGGTATCGCATTTTCTTTTGCCCGCGATAAGCCCAGGCTTTGACGTTCAGAATATTTACCCTGCTCGAAGGGGGAACCATTAAGGACAATCAGGATTTCAGCCCCGCCCGCAGCCAATGTTTCCGAGATTTCCGGCGACCACATATCCTCGCAGATCATCACGCCCAATTTTACGCCGCGAAAAACCATGACTTTTGGTGCCGGCCCACTCTCAAAAACGCGCTTTTCATCAAAGACGCCATAATTGGGCAGGTCAACCTTATGCCTTATGGCGGTAATTTTGCCATTATCCAGAAGAACAGCCGAATTATACAAGAGGTCGCCTTCCCGCCAGCAAGACCCGATAAGTATAGCCGGGCCGCCATCTGCCGTAAGCGCCGCCAAATCAAGCAGCTTATCCATGGCCGCCTTTTGGAAAGCCCCCTTCAGCACAATATCTTCCGGCGGATAGCCAATCAGGCATAGCTCGCTATAGACAATCAAGTCCGCCCCTTCGGCAGCGGCGGCCTTTCGGGCGAAGATTATCTTGTCATAGTTACCGGCCAGATCACCAACAGTTGGATTCAAACTTGCCAAAGAAATATTTAGCTGATTCATAGGTCCCAAGTCTCTTTAAAACACATAAAGGATCAGGTCAGGAGAAAAGACCAAGGCAGCTTTATTTTATGGCTGCGCTGGATCACGTAATTTTGCAAGAGCCTGACGTTCCTCTTTTAAACTCTCTGCAATCAAAAAAGCAAGCTCAAGAGACTGGCCGGCATTTAATCGGGGGTCACAGAAAGTCCGGTAACGATCCCCAAGTGTCTCATCCGTAATGTCCTCAGCACCGCCCGTGCATTCCGTAACATTCTGCCCCGTCATTTCAAAATGCACGCCGCCCGCATAGGTTCCCTCCGCACGGTGAACCCGAAAAAATCGGCGTATTTCTGCGAGAACCTGCTCGAATGGTCTGGTTTTAAAACCAGATGAAGACGTTATGGTATTGCCGTGCATGGGATCAGATGACCAGACAACCTGACAACCTTCTTCCTCTATTCTACGGATAATGGGCGGCAGTTTATCCTCCAGCAGATCTGCCCCCATGCGGCAAATCAATGTTACCCTTCCGGACTCATTTTGGGGATTTACTTTATCAATAATGCGAATCAAGTCGTCCATATCTGTGGTCGGGCCGACCTTGAGCCCAAGAGGGTTGCCAATTCCGGATAAAAATTCAATATGAGCCTCATCCAAAAGACGCGTCCTGTCGCCAACCCAGAGCATATGTCCTGATGTATCGTACCAACGGCCTGTGATACTGTCAACGCGGGTCAATGCCTCTTCATACCACAGCAGCAATGCCTCATGCGACGTATAGAAATCCGTTCCGCTGAGTTCGCGCGCACCCGCATCAATGCCGCAGGCCCGCATAAAGCCCAAAGCCTCATCAATACGATCCGCCAGATCGGTATATTGCTCGGAAGCCGGGTTGTTTTTGACAAAATCAAGATTCCATTGATGAACTTTATGCAAGTTGGCATAGCCGCCCTGCGCAAAGGCCCGTAATAGATTCAAAGTGGATGCCGACTGGCTGTAAGCCCGAAGCATACGTTTTGGGTCTGGAATTCGAGATTCGGGTGTAAAGTCTATACCATTGATGATATCGCCGCGATAACTGGGCAATTTCACACCATCAATGGTTTCAAAGTCACTGCTGCGGGGTTTGGCGAACTGTCCGGCAATACGGCCTACTTTCACCACGGGGCATGCCGCCGCATAGGTCAAAGCCACAGACATTTGAAGCAAGACGCGAAATGTATCCCGAATATTATCCGCATGAAATTCGCCAAAACTTTCGGCGCAGTCGCCGCCTTGCAGCAAGAAAGCCTTGCCGTCTGCCACATCGCCTAATTGGGCCGTCAGCCGCCTTGCCTCGCCCGCGAATACCAGCGGGGGACATCTGCCCAGCTCTGCCTCTACTTTTTCCAGCTCTGCCTGATCAGCATAAACAGGAACCTGCCTAATGGGTTTTGATCTCCAGCTGTCAGGTGTCCAGTTCTTACTCATAATTCCATCCATCACATTAATTTTTTTATCATGGCTCCCTATAAAGATGTTCGCCATGGAAGGCCAGAAAAAACAACTCATAAAGGGGTTTTTCTTCTAAAAAACATACTTTCCATAAAATATTATTTCATTAAGACAAATTCTTCTGCCGATGACGGATGCACGGCCACCGTAGAATCAAATTGCGCTTTTGTCGCGCCGCATTTCAGGGCAATGGCAATACCCTGAATGATTTCTGCGGAATCAGGGCCAATGATATGCACCCCTATCACCTTATCCGTCGATTTCTGAACGATCATTTTCATCAGGGATCGTTCAGGCCGGCCGCTCAGGGTAAATTTCATTGATTTATATTCAGACCGAAAAACCTGAATATCCTGGCCGAATTTTTCAATGGCTTCTTCCTCGCTCATACCAACCGTGCCAATCGAAGGCTGCGAGAAAACGGCGGTGGCAATATTTTCATAATCCACCAGTGTCGGCGTATCATTAAATTGTGTCGCAGCCAGCGCGGCACCCTCTTTAATGGCCACAGGCGTTAATTGGATCTTTCCGATCACATCGCCTACGGCAAAAATATTATCCACGGATGTTTTATAATTTTCATCAATGATAATCGCGCCATTTGACGCCATTTCAACGCCTAAATCCTCCAAACCCATATTTTTGGAATTAGGAACCCGGCCTGTCGCAAACATGACGCAATCCACCAAAAGCGTTGAGCCATCCGTCAAGGTGAGTAATAATCCGTCATCAGACTTGATTATTTCGGTCACATTGGTTTGCACGCGAACATCAATATTCTTCTTGCACATTTCTTCGTTTAATTTATCGGCAATTTCCCGGTCAAAACCGCGTAATATCTGCTCGCCCCGATATAAAAGATGGGTTTCCACGCCCATACCATTAAAGATACCGGCAAATTCAACAGCGATATAGCCGCCGCCAACAACGGCGAGCTTTTTGGGCAAAGCCGGCAAATGGAAGGCTTCGTTTGACGTAATGGCATGTTCAATACCGGGAATATCCGGCAATTGCGGCCAGCCGCCCGTGGCGATCAGTATTTTTCCAGCGGTGATGGTTCGCACGCCCTCCGCCGAGGTTAGCTCGACAGTATGGGCATCCAAAAGCTTGCCGCGCGCTTGAATGATCTCCACATTATGATTTTCTAAATTCTGGATATAAAGCCCATTCAAACGATCAATTTCTTTATCCTTGGCGATAATCAATGCGGGCCAGTCAAATTTATGGTCCGGTTCTGACCAGCCAAAGCCCGCCGCATCACTAAAATGTGCGGAATATTCAGACGCATAGACAAATAGTTTTTTGGGAACGCAGCCACGGATTACGCAGGTGCCGCCTACGCGGTAGTCTTCACATAACCCAACCTTCGCGCCATAAGTGGCCGCCATTCGGCTTGACCGAACGCCGCCAGAGCCAGCCCCAATGACAAAAAAATCATAGTCATACATATCCAAATTTCCTAAATAATTTTAATTGTAAGCTCTTAAAAGTAGGCCAATATTACAAAATATCAAGTGACTGACAATAAGAATAGGTATAGTTTACCCTTCTAACAAAAAAATTGGGGTTATTAACAAAAATAATGGGGAACCACCTGTGAAAAATAAAAAAATACTATCTATTGTCGTTGGCATAATATTTATTTTTGCTATTTTACCATATTTTATCGGCAATATAGCAAAGAAAAACGTCGCCGCACTCGCCGAGGAGATATCGCAGATTCCAGGATATTCCCTTGAAATACAGACATATGATCAAGGATGGTTTTCCTCTCGCGCCGTGGTTTCTTACGGCTTTGATGAGCATACTCTGAATATTCTTGGAGCCTCTATTGATGAACAGAAAGCGTTTGACAAGGATGCTTATGACTTTTTAAAGAAGGGCTTTATTTTTGATATTGCCATTGCTCACGGCCCCGTCACCTTTCAGAATGGCGTGAATTTTGCCCTTATGTCCCTGTCCGGCACCCTGCAGGATATTGATCATCCCGAATATTACGCCATAAAAGAAAATAACAGCCTTGCCAGCATATTCGACCTATTTGCCTCTGTATCCTATCTTGGCAATATAAATTTCACGGCAAGCATCCCTGCCTTCAAAACAGATAATGCTTCTGAAATGGCAAAAGATAAAAATTTAAAGCAAATCAAAATGAATTTTCAAGGCATGAACTTTCAAGGAAATATAAATTCTGCCATTGATGAATATACCGCCAGTTTTAATTTATCCGGATTATCCTTTCAAACGTCCGATGCAAGCCTGTCCCTGAAGGAAATAAGCGGTCATGCTGATGGATATAAGGTGAATGAACTTCTTTGGCTCGGAAAAGGCAGCACCAAACTCGATCATATTAATTTCTCGGAACCCATAAAGAATATTTCATTTTTAATCAATAATATTACCAGCGAATATAATCTGGACAAAGAGAGTGAAACTGCGCTGACCATGTATTTCTCCACCAAGGTTTCAGACTTTACCAGCCAGGCCATTGAATTGAAAAATATTATAGTTGATATGAATATCAACCATATAAGTCTTGAGGCCATAACAGATTATGCAAGGTCTATACAAGATTCCTATCAAAATATCGATGGTGAAACGCCAACTGCCGAACAAACAGCGGTCAATATACAAAATATTGCCGCCCGCGCCGGGGGGAAAATTCTTAAGGGTTCTCCGGAACTTGTTATCAACAACCTTGATTTTTTAATGAATGACGGATTTTATAAAAGTAAGGGTATATTATCTTTTGATGGAACGACATTTGAAAATCTTGCCCAATTATCTGACCCCATCGTTTTAAATAAGAAACTTACCGTTACGTCCAACATCACTTTTGATACGGCACTGGCCAAGGCGATAGCCACTATCGCGTTAAAACAACAATTAGCCGCTGGCGGCGTGGATGTGGCCAGCATGCCCTCTGAACAAATTAATCAAATGATCAATGTGCAGACAACAACAGCCCTGCAGACTTTTATCAATCAAGGGTATCTTACGCAAGATGGTGAAGAATATAGCCTTGACCTTGAAGTAAAGGATGGTGTCAGGCTCATTAACGGAAAGCCTCTTGCTATTCCCGGCATGTAAAAATTCCGAAATAACCCACATAAAAAAGGCTCCTGTTCGGGGGCCTTTTAAATTTAAAAGATTAAATCACGCTGCACGCGAGGGCCGTAAAGTTTTTCTTTTTGGCGAGAAAGTCTTTGTGCCGCCCTTATCACCAGCCCCGCCGTTGCCCTTGGTTTTATAGCTCTTCTGGGAACGTTTTCCAGATATTGAGGACGCGATCTTTTTCTTGCCGCCGCTGCCTTTTTTGCTATCCGGTGATTTGGCAAACGACTTGGCAGATGATTTGGCAAATGGCTTGCCAAATGACGTAGTCTCTTTTTTCTTGAAAGATTTCTTCTTGTCACCGGCTTTAACAAAGTCAGATTTGGTCTCTTTTTTACTATCGATTCTTGATGGCTTGCCTATTAATTTTCCAAGAACGGGATCATCGGAATATTTTTTTGCTTCCGCCGTCCATGGGTCATAACGGGGCGCATCATTCCTGACAGGCCTATCTTGTTTTTTATAGCCGCCATCACGTCCGCCGCGAGATCCTTTGTTATAACCCCCTTCTTTGCGGTCATGGCGCTTGCCTTCTTTTTTCCAATCATTCTTCTCAAATTTATGAATTGATCTGTTTTCTATACTGGCCTTATCACGCGGCTTGAAACGATCAGATTTGGCGCGATTATCACGGTTATCACGATTGGAACCGGCATCAGCCCGGTCATCACGCTTAAAGCCGCCCAGTTTTTGGCCTTCGCGTTTAAAGCCTCTTCCAAATCCGCCTTCTTTGCGTCCGCCGCGGTCATTCGCGCCGCTGCGGCGTTTTGAAAAGCGTCCTTGGTTGCCGCCTGATTTACCGCGCGCACTCACATCAATATGAAATTCATGATCGACGTCCACGTCAATAGGTTGCTTGATCAGTCTTTCGATATGAACCAGTAAACGAACGTCGCTAGGGTCACAGAAGGAGATGGCAATACCCTTTTGCCCGGCCCGGCCTGTCCGGCCAACACGGTGAATATAATTTTCAGGCTCGATCGGCAGCTCGAAATTCACCACATGGCTGATGCCGTCCACATCAATTCCCCGCGCCGCCACATCGGTCGCGACCAATACTTTAGTCCGGCCCCGGCGAAAATTCATCAGGATTTTTTCCCGTACCCGCTGACGCTTGTCACCATGAATGGCATCTGACTGAATGCCTTCATCCTGTAATAAACCACAAAGATTATCCGCCCCGATTTTTGTACGCGCAAAGACCAATGCTTTTTCGACATTTTCACCTGACAATATCTGGGCCAGCAATTGGGCTTTATTCTTGCGGCTGACATTCATCAATTTATGGGTGATCGTATCGGCGACGGCTGTTTTCTGTTTAATTTCCACATTCACGGGATCCTTAAGCAAAGACCGCGTCAGATTTCGAACCTTTGGGTTCATGGTGGCGGAAAATAAAATCGTTTGATGGCCTTGCGGCAGCGAATCTGCGATATCCTGAACATCATCAATAAAGCCCATGTCCAACATACGGTCTGCTTCATCAAGAATAAATATATTGGTATCATCAAATTTTATATTCCTACGATTGATATGGTCAATCAAACGTCCCGGTGTCGCCACAAGAATATCAACGCCGCGCCGTAATTTATTGGTTTGCGGCGGATAAGGCTGGCCACCGGCAACAACAAGGCTGGAAATTTTAGTCCCCCTGCTGAAGGTCACGATGCATTGTTCAATCTGCATGGCAAGCTCACGGGTGGGGGCAAGGATCAATACCTTTGGCATATTCTGGCGCGGCCGGACATAATCCTCCAGAAGCCTGTTAATGGTCGGCAGGGAAAAGGCCGCCGTCTTGCCGCCGCCTGTCTGGGCGATACCAATCAGGTCATTGCCTTCCATCAAAGGCGGGATAGCCATTGTCTGAATTTTTGTAGGGGACGAAAAGCCCTCTCTGTCAATTGATTTCAGGATTGTATCGGCAAGGCCAAATTCGTTAAAGCCAGACTCGTCAATACCAGACTCGTCAATAGTTGGCGCATTATCATGCGTCATTGCATATTCCTTTCGCGAATATTCTTTGTGTCAATTTTCATTTTGATGACACAAATTTTTATCCGCGATCGCACTATATCCAAAATCTTAAAGCTTGGACTACATGGAAAATACATAACCATGCCTGCTCGGCGGAATATTAAAAAAAGCGTGTATATTAGATCACACTGTAACGCGCCGTATTTGCAGCCTTTGCGCTGTAAAGTCAAGCTATTTAATAATTATATGTGAATAGCATGTCCAAGCGCGGCTAACGCCGCCTCGGCAAAGGATTCGGTCACTGTGGGATGAACATGGATCGTGCCCGCGATATCCTCCAGCCTTGCCCCCATTTCAAGGGCCAGGGCAAATTCACCTGAAAGCTCGGACACATGCGGGCCAACCGCGTGAATGCCAAGGATCACATGATTATCTGCCCGCGCCGTGATACGAACAAAACCTTCTGCCGCCTCCATAGTCAACGCACGGCCATTGGCCATCAATGGGAATTTTCCAACGATTGTTTCTATGCCATCGGCCTTTGCCTCATCAACTGATTTACCGACCGCGATGATTTCGGGGTCGGTAAAACAAACGGCGGCAATAGCAACAGGATTAAAATCACGTTTTTTTCCGGCGATGATTTCGGCAACCACTTCGCCTTGCGCAGAGGCCCGGTGGGCCAGCATAGGCTCACCCGTCACGTCACCAATGGCCCAGACATTTTTCATGGATGTATGGCAATATTTATCAATCTTGATAAAGCCATTATCCGTATCCACGGCCATATTCTCTAATCCCCAACCGTCAATATTCGGCTGCCTTCCCACGGTAACCAGCAGCTTATCTGCGGCAATGGTTTGTTCTTTGCCGTCTTTATCAGTGTAAGACAGGGCATTATCCTGCCAGCCGCTTGCCTTTGCGCCCAGATGCACGGTCACATCATGCTTTTTAAGCCATTGCGCTACGGGGGCCGTCAATTCCTTGTCATAGGTGCTGAGAATTTTTTTATCCGCCTCTATGAAGGTCACTTCTGAGCCAAGTTTTCTATAGGCAATTCCAAGTTCGAGCCCAATATAACCCGCCCCAACCACAACAAGTTTTTTAGGGACTTCTGTTAAAGATAACGCGTCCGCTGAAGATAAAATATCGCCGCCAAAGGGCAAAAAAGGTAATTCGGTGGCTTTCGACCCATTGGCAAGAATGACATGTTCTGCTGTGATATTTACGATACCGTCTTTGGTGTCAACTTCGCATGTCTTTGCATCTTTAAATTTAGCCCAGCCTTTGACTTGTTTGACTTTTGCTTTTTTCAGCAAGGCTTCAACGCCGCCGTTCAGCCGATCGACGATACCATCTTTCCAGGCGATGGTTTCCGCAAAATCCAATTCCGGCTTGGCGGCTAGTTTAATGCCCAAATGGCCTTTTTCGCCATGCGCCGACATCTGTTCAAATTTATCCGCCGCATGGATGAGCGCTTTTGACGGAATACAGCCCCGTATAAGGCAGGTTCCTCCGGCCCGATCCCCTTCGACAATGATCGTATCAAGGCCAAGCTGCCCCGCGCGAATAGCCGCCACATAGCCGCCGGGTCCCGCGCCGATGACCAATATTTTACATTTCATATCCATAGCCTCAAGACCCTTACATAAATAATGTTGCGGGCTGTTCCAGAGCCCCTTTGATATATTGGATCAACTCTGCTGCCACATAGCCATCAACAACGCGGTGATCAAATGACGAAGATAGATTCATCATTTGGCGGATTTGAATATCTGTTTCATTCATGACCATAGGGCGCGGAACAATTTTATTTACCCCAATGATACAAACCTCGGGATAATTAATAACCGGTGTCGTCACAATGCCGCCTATTTTACCAAGGCTGGTGATTGTTACCGTGGAGCCTGAAAGCTCTTCCCGCTTTGCCTTGCCATTGCGAGCCGCCGATGATACCCGCATCATTTCTGCTGCCATACCCCATATGCCCAAGGTTTCAGCATGACTGACAACCGGCACCATAAGGCCGTTCGGTGTCTGGCTTGCAATACCTAAATGAATTCCGGAAAATCGGCGAACCAGACTATGTTCAGGATCATAATGGGAATTACATTCCGGAAATTTCTCCATACCCTTTAAGGTTGCCATCATAATGAAAGGCAATATGGATAATTTTGGCTGCTCTTCCGTTCGGTTGGCATTCAGGAAATGCCGCAGTTTTTCAACCTCGGTCACATCCACTTCTTCCACATAGGAATAATGGGGGATGCTGCGTTTGCTCAGCTCCATTCTTTGAGCGATTTTCCGGCGAATGCCAATGACAGGGATTTCCTCTATGGCGGTGCGTTTTTGTTTCTCAAAACCAGATATTCTGCCGCCCGCAGCGATAAAATCATCAATATCCTGATGGCTAATCCGGCCCGCAGGCCCGCTTCCGGGAACTTTGGCCAGATCAATATGCGCTTCCAACGCCCGCAGACGAACGGCGGGGGAAGCCAAGGGATGGTCATCGGATGTTGGCAGGGCTATTGGGACTGGGTCTGGCACTGGAGCTGTCATGAGTTTTACAGGGGGGTCTATTATGGCTTTTTCTTGAATTTTTTCTACTTTCTCAGCCGGATCTCCTGCATTGGGTTCCGTGTTTCCGGCACCTTCCACCTCGATAACCACCATGGCAGTGCCAACAGCGATCATTTCACCAAGTTGGCCCTTAATGGACAGGATTTTTCCGTCAACAGGGCTGGGGATTTCTACGGTCGCCTTATCGGTCATCATATCAATCAAGGGCTGATCCTCTGTGACCATATCCCCCACTTTCACATGAAGCGCAGCGACTTCAGCCTCAACGATACCTTCGCCCAAGTCGGGAAGTTTAAAGAAATATTGTCCCATGGATTAACCCTCCATTACGATTTTAATTGCATCCAGCACACGCCCTTGCCCCGGAAAATATTCCCATTCAAAAGCATGGGGATAAGGAATGTCCCAACCTGCCACACGCCCGATAGGCGCTTCAAGTTTCCAAAAACATTCTTCCTGAATTTGCGAGAGAATTTCCGCGCCAAACCCGCCGGTTTTGGTGGCTTCGTGAACCACGATACATCGGCCCGTGCAGCAAACCGAGCTGGCAATATGATCAATATCAAGCGGGGTTAAAGTCCGCAAATCAATGACCTCCACATCATAGCCGGATATTTCTGCCGCTGCCAAAGATACATGCACCATGGTGCCATAAGTGACAATGGTCAGATCATTTCCCGCACGCACGGTCTCGGCCTTTCCAATGGGGATTGTATAATATCCCTCCGGAACTTCGCCCTTTACATGATTTTCCCATGATTGTGCCGGCTGTTTCGGATCACCATAAAAAGGCCCGTTATACAGTCGTTTCGGCTCAAAAAAGACGACAGGATCATCATCTTCGATGGCGCTGATCAGCAATCCCTTCGCATCATACGGGTTTGATGTCATAATGGTTTTAATGCCCGATACATGGGTAAATATGCCTTCCGGGCTTTGGGAGTGGGTCTGCCCCCCGCGAATGCCGCCGCCGCACGGCGTTCTGATGGTTATGGGGGCCCAATATTCCCCGCCTGAGCGATAGCGCAGCCGTGAGGCCTCTGATACGATTTGATCAAAGGCAGGATAAATATAGTCTGAGAATTGAATTTCGGTTACAGGCCGCAAATCATTCACCCCCATGCCGATGGCCAGGGCAATAATGCCGCCTTCTGCGATGGGCGTATCAAATACCCGCTGGATACCATGTTTTTCCTGCAGGCCTTCGGTCGCATTAAAGACGCCGCCGAAATAACCCACATCTTCGCCGAAGACCACAACAGAGCTGTCTCTTTCGAGCATTACGTCATGGGCCGAATTAATGGCCTGTATCATATTCATTTTAGCCATTCTATACTCCCAGCTTCTGACGTTGACGGCGCAAGTGCTCCGGCTGTTCCTTGAAGACATCCTCAAACATGCTGCTCGCTTCTGGCCGCTCACCGGAATTCAATGTGCCGTAAGATTCGGCTTCTTTATATTTGCGCGTGACCAGAGCCGTTATTTCCTTGATAGCTTCTGCATGTTTTTCTTCAGACCATTCACCGATTTCAATTAAATGCTGTTTTAGTCTTTCTATAGGATCGCCGAGCGGCCATGATTCCGGTTCATCTTCTGGCCGGTATTTTGAGGGGTCATCGCTGGTGGAATGGGCGTCGGCGCGGTAAGTAAAATGTTCTATCATGGTGGGGCCGCCGCCGTTTCTCGCCCGCTCTGCCGCCCATTTTGTCACGGCATACACCGCAAGAAAATCATTACCATCAACCCGAAGTCCCGGCATACCATAGCCCACACCGCGTGCCGCGAAAGTTGATTTTTCGCCGCCGGCTATGCCCTGAAAACTTGAAATGGCCCATTGGTTATTCACCACATTCAGAATAACCGGCGCGTTATAAACGGCGGCGAAAGTCATGCCATGATGGAAATCAGACGTTGCCGTCGTGCCTTCTCCAATCCAC
>UOFW01000243.1_pt1 | contig 15824 bp, 15 predicted proteins | sample 1989241 | NCBI WGS metagenome assembly UOFW01 (sample SAMEA4712195, study PRJEB27164) | hydrothermal vent metagenome | biome: marine basaltic hydrothermal vent biome; feature: marine hydrothermal vent; material: mineral | place: Pacific Ocean | collected 2011-06-14/2011-07-23 | depth 1719 m | reverse complement strand
TGAATATATCGAGGTGTTTTATAATCGAAATAGAATTCATTCTTCAAACAATTATTTGTCACCAACAGACTATGAAATAAGTAAAAAGTCCGCTTAGTAAACTGTCCGGAAAACTGTTGACACATCAAAAGTATCTGGCATAGAATTTGTCAAACAAAAGTTGCATGAGCGCGAAGACCGCAAACGTAAAAACCTGCATGAAGAACAAAAGAGCCAGCTCGTATTCGAGCAGCTAAAGAAACGTCATGAACAGCAACATCATCACAGTCTGCAAATGATGGAGCTGCACCGTAAAGAAAGAGCACAAAAATTAACATTCACCCGCGAAGAAAACTCCCTAAAACTCTCCCTCACCAGAGAACAGGCGGCCCACTATCGTAAAGCTCATGAGCATATGCCAGCCTTAAACCTCACCCTCACCCCACGCGGCAGACGCGCCGCCCCTGACAAGGCCGCAAAACGCTATTACGCACCCACGGTAAAAGAACTCAATGTCAAAGCAAGAATACCAACCCCACCAAAACCAACAGAATTAGGCCATGACTTCACCATAACCACCAAAAGCCAAAAGAAAAAATCAACCAAAGAAAATGACATAGACTTTAAAACCAAAAACAAAGACCGTGATGATGGTAAAAAGCGCTAAAATCTCTGTATGAATTATTTACCACCCTTGAAATATACTTTCTTTTACAGGACAGTGAAGCTGTAATCAGCCACAGTTGATTATGGGGATCGTCAGCCTCTCATAATATCTCAGCGGCTTTTGAAGTGCGCATTGGATAAATTTGCCTATCATTCGGAAAAGCCGGATGGTGGCGTTCTGTCCAAGCTTCCGAGCCAAAAGCGCCACACCCGTTGCTGAGGTAAAGGGTTCTGACGACATCCGGCGGTTCGGATGGTTCCTCTTAAATTTCAGGCAGAGGAAAGAATGGCTTCACATCCCGTAGATATACATATTGGCAAGCGCCTGAGAACAAGACGTATTCAGTACGGTTTGTCACAAGATAGCCTCTCCAAAAAAAATGGCATTACCTTTCAGCAGCTACAAAAATACGAAAGCAGTAAGAACCGTATTTCCGCTAGCAAACTCTATGATCTATCCCTAGCTCTGAACTGTCAGCCATCTTGGTTCTTTGAAGGGCTGGACGGCGTTCAAAATACAATAGCCTCCAGTACAATCATTAAAGAAGGCTTGGAAGAAAAGGAAATTTCTTTATTGCTCGATAGCTACTATGCCTTGCCTAAAAAATTACGCCAACCCATAATAGAGTTGATGAAGGGCTATCATAGATAGACTTTTTTAAAAGTTTTAACGACTGTTTTGTGTATCATCAAAAAGTTTTTTGAAATCTTGCTGGCCTATAATGTTCATTATTTCAACACCATTATCCATCACGCGGTAATAAACCGCGTCAACACCGCATATGCTGCGCCGATACCCTTTTTGGATATGTGAAACAGAAGGATATAAAAGAGGTTGTTGTGCAAGAATTTCGAAATGGTCAAAGAAGGCGTTGTAATATTCATCAGCGGCAGCTTCACCATGTTCATGAACGCCCCACTGGTGAATCCTGATTAAATCATCTTTTGCATCATTTGAAAGTTTATAATTCGCCATTTTCACGCAATGCTTTTTTTGATTCAGCTAAAATTTGATTGCGATTTAATGTAGTAAATCCGCTTTGTTCCGATTTTAAAAGTTTGGCACGAATATAAGCCATTTCTTCTGGCGTTTCGATGCGCCTCTCTTTGTCTCTACGAATAAGGGAGCGCACATATTCACTATTACTGACAAATTCTCCATTTAAAATTACACCCTCCATCCATTTACGATCTTGATCTGTGAGGCTAAGTGTTGTTTTAACAATGGCCATGATAAACTCTCCAAAATTAAATTTATTCTATACCTCCATTATACGACTAAACGCACACCAATCAAATTGTTTTTTCTCACAGGTTATACCCCAACCATTAAAGTGATTGCTCGGACATTGAAAAATTGGTGTTTTTAATCCAAAATATATTAAGCTAGTTCAACATTATAATTTTCCAGTTATGCCATACAAATTGCCATACAAATGATGTTTTTTGAAAATTTCGTATTCTTATTTAACTTTGCATATCAATAAGTTAAATGTACTTCTAAATTAAGTTCGTCGGACTTCCTCTCCTCCATTTTTCTGTAAGGCCGCCGTTTATTCCCATTCGATGGTGCCGGGGGGTTTTGAGGTGACGTCATAGACGATGCGGTTAATGCCGCGAACTTCGTTGATAATGCGGGTGGATACCCGGTTTAAGAATTCATGGTCAAAAGGATAATAATCCGCCGTCATGCCATCAGTTGATGTCACCGCCCGAAGCGCGCAAACATAATCATAGGTTCTGGCATCCCCCATAACGCCGACGCTGCGCACCGGCAGCAAAACCGCAAAAGCCTGCCAGATCACATCATACAGGCCGGTATTTTTAATCTCCTGCAGGTAAATATTATCGGCTTTACGCAGAATGTCACATTTTTCCGGCGTGACATCGCCCGGAATACGAATGGCAAGTCCGGGGCCGGGAAAGGGATGACGCCTGATAAAGGCTTCCGGCAAACCAAGCTCACGGCCCAGAATGCGCACTTCATCCTTGAATAATTCCCGCAGGGGCTCCACAAGATCCATTTTCATACGCGCGGGCAACCCGCCCACATTATGGTGGGATTTAATGGTGACGCTTGGCCCGCCCGTGAAGGAGACAGATTCAATCACATCGGGATATAATGTGCCTTGCGCCAAAAAATCAGCCCCGCCAATATTCTTGGCCTCCTCATCGAAAACATCAATGAACAGGCCGCCGATGATTTTGCGTTTCTTTTCCGGATCGCTCACATCTTTGAGCTTACCCAGAAACATCTCAGCCACATCCTTATGAATCAGATTGATATTATAATGATCGCGAAATAAATCCACAACCTGCTCGGCTTCATTCAGGCGCATCAGGCCATGATCAACAAAAACGCAGGTCAATTGATCGCCAATGGCTTCATGGAGTAATACCGCCAAAACAGAAGAATCGACGCCGCCGGACAATCCGCAAATCACGCGGCCCGCGCCCACCTGTTTGCGAATGGCGGCAAGGGCCGTTTCCTTAAAGGACGCCATGGTCCAATCGCCCTTCAGACCAACCACTTTATGAACAAAATTAGCAATGATTTTCGCCCCGTCCGGGGTATGAACCACTTCGGGGTGGAATTGTACGGCGTAAAATTTACGGGCTTCATTCGCGATGGCCGCATAGGGGGCATTTCCGCTGGTGGCGGTCACGACAAAACCTTCCGGCAATTCAATGACTTTATCACCGTGGCTCATCCAGACCTGATGGCTTGTTCCCTTAGGCCAAACCCCTTCAAACAGACTACAATCTTCTTGAATATCGATGAACGCGCGACCAAATTCCTTTTCTTCGGAGGTGCCAACCTTACCACCAAGCTGCTCGCACATGACTTGCTCGCCGTAACAAATGCCCAGAATTGGCACACCCATGTTAAAAATATCTTCCGGGGCGCGGGGCGATTCTATGCCGGTTACCGAACTTGGCCCGCCGGAAAGAATAATGCCCGCTGGCTTAAAATCCTCTATGATTTCTGCAGCTTTATTAAAGGGGACAATCTCGGAATAAACCCCGCTTTCCCGCACGCGCCGGGCGATAAGCTGGGTCACTTGAGATCCAAAATCAATGATAAGAATTTTATCCGTCATGCTTTTTTCTCCAAAATAGCCACAAAGAAGCCATCCGTGCCGTGGGACCTCGGCGATAAAGCCAGGCATTCCGGGATTGATGATAATGTTTTTAATTCCACATCCTTGTGGCTGCCGTCATATACGCTGCGATATGATATGAGTTTTGCGTCATCATGGGCGCTTAAAAAATCAGTTATCTGCTGTTCATTCTCATCATGGAATAACGAGCAAGTCATATAAATCATGCGCCCGCCCGCCTTGACAAAGCCCCAGCCTTCGCCCAATAAATTTTTCTGTATCCGGCAATATTTATCGAGGATTTCAGCGGTCAACCGCCATTTCAATTCAGGGTTCCGCCGCCAAACGCCGCTGCCGCTGCACGGAACATCAAGGATCACCCGGTCCATACGCGCGGTATGTTCCGACAGGATATTCTGGCGTTTGCCGCCTGCCGTATCCACATGGCGGCCCTGCAATATTCTGGCATTTGCCCTTTTGGCGCGAGGCTTTAAATCTTTCAGGCGGCGTTCATTGTTATCAAAGGCAAATATCTGGCCTTTATTGTCCATATAGGCCGCCGCCGCTAATGTTTTACCGCCCGCCCCTGCGCAAAGATCCATCACTTGTTGCCCCGGCTTGATTGCCGCAAGCTGGATCGCCAGTTGAGCGGCCTCATCCTGAATTTCAACAAGGCCATCCTGATAAATTTCCCATTCAACAATCCGGGGGTTGCCCGATATAATCAGCGCGGTTTCCGCCCATTCTCCAAGGCGATATTCAATGGCTTCGGCTTTCAGCAACGCTTCCACTTCATCAACATTCGCTTTGCCGAGATTAACCCGCAAATCAAACGGAGCGCGGCCATTCAGGCTTTGCAGTTCGGCGTTAAAATCATCGGGAAACCGTTCCTGCAACCGGTTTTCAAGCCATAAAGGGTAATTCAGATGTTGGTGCGGCAATCTTTCATGCTTGAGGGCAAGGAACTGCTGCTCTTCTTCACTGAGGATCTCTGGTGCATGACCTTGGCCTGTAAAAACCTGCGCGGGATCCATTTCAGATGGTAAGGATAACATGACCATTTTGCGAATATTACATTCTGTTATCTCGCTCAGGAACCCCCAGTCACGAATCACCTGATAGACCAGATTTGTCACGGCGCGGCGATCTTTCGATCCGGCATAGCGGCGGGTTCGAAAATATTTCCGGATCAGCACATCCGCAGAGGCGCCGTCTTTGGACAGGCTTGCTCTCACCTGATCAAGAATTTCTATAGCCGCCTGTATGCGGGCAGATTCAATCATAATTTTACTCTTTAAGAAGAAGGATAATTGGGAGATTCCCGTGTGATCGCCACATCATGAACATGGCTTTCCCGAAGGCCCGACGCGGAGATCTTAACAAATTCGGCCCGCTTGTGAAATTCTGTAATATTGGCGCTTCCCGTATAGCCCATAGAGGCCCGGACGCCGCCAACGAGCTGATGAATCATACTAGCCACCGCGCCTTTGAACGGCACCTGACCTTCGATACCTTCCGGCACCAGTTTCAGGCTATCCGTAATTTCTTCCTGAAAATAACGATCCGCTGAGCCCCGGGCCATTGCCCCGAGCGAGCCCATCCCCCGGTAGGCTTTATAGGATCGTCCCTTATACAGAAAAACCTCTCCGGGGGCTTCTGCTGTTCCGGCCAACAATGAGCCAACCATAACCGCATTGGCACCGCCCGCAATAGCCTTGGCAATATCACCGGACGTTTTCAATCCCCCATCCGCGATAAGCGGCACACCGGCCTTATGCGCGACCTCGACCGCATCAATGATGGCGGTTAATTGTGGCACGCCAACACCTGCGATCACGCGCGTCGTACAGATAGACCCCGGCCCGATACCGATTTTTACCGCATCGGCCCCCGCATCTATCAATGCCTTTGTTCCGGATGCCGTGGCCACATTGCCGCCAACAATCTGGACATGGCCGTAAAGTTTTTTTATTTTTTCAATGGCCAGCAACACCCCTTTTGAATGGCCATGAGCGGTATCCACCACGAGCATATCCACGCCGGCGGCAATCAAGGCTTCCGCGCGGTCAAAACCGTCAGCCCCGACAGAGGTCGCCGCCCCAACCCGAAGTCGGCCATCCATATCCTTGCTGGCATTTGGATGCATACGGGCCTTTTCAATATCCTTAACCGTGATCAGACCAATACATTTATAGGCCTCATCCACAACAATGATTTTCTCAATGCGGTGCTTATGCAAAAGAAGTTTTGCTTCTTCCATTGTCACGCCCGGCTTAACGGTCACCAATCCTTCACTTGTCATCAGCTCTTTAACAGGCTGCTGCATATTGGTCGCAAAGCGCACATCCCTGTTGGTAATGATGCCCACCAGTTTCCCGCTGTTTTCCATAACCACGGGAATGCCGGATATTTTCTGTTCAAGCATCAACGCCAAAGCATCGGAGAGCGTCTGATCCGGATGAATTGTCAGAGGATCAATCACCATGCCGGATTCAAATTTCTTTACCTTGCGGACTTCACGGGCTTGCTCGGCTATGGTGAAATTTTTATGGATAACACCAATGCCCCCCAATTGCGCCATGGCAATGGCCATCGGGGATTCAGTAACCGTATCCATGGCGGCTGAGACCAAGGGGATATTAAGCTGAATTTCCCGCGTAACATATGTATTCACCGTAACTTGGGCCGGCAGTACATTTGATTCCTGCGGCACCAACAATACATCATCAAAGGTTAAGGCTTCACGGATATTCATTTCGACTCCTTTTAAAGGGTAGGGCAAAAAAAAATATCCCGTTGCTGTCGTAAAAACACATCATCATCAGGAAAGTTTGTTGCAGATAGCAGTTATTGACAAAAAGGTCAAAAAGAAAGCGTTTAGTCTGATTCTTTTTCTAAATGCCGGGAGCTGACTTTAAATCCTTTGGCCACCAGATAAGTCTCTGCAGATCCCGATCGACTGGCCGGTGGTTTAAAATGCCGCACCGAGGCAAAGCATTTTCGAATCTCTGCCAACATTGCCTGATCTGCGCCGCCCCTAAAGACCTTCGTCACGAAAACCCCGCCTTCGCCCAGGGTTTTTCTGGCAAAGTCAAAGGCGAGCTCAACCAGAGCCAGCGTGCGGATATGGTCCGTCTGCTGATGTCCTGTGGTTGCTGCCGCCATATCGCTCATCACCAGATCAACCGGGCCTTGGCAAAGATCAAGCAATGCTGCTTCGGCCTCGTCTGTGGCAAAGTCCATTTCAAGGAATGTGGCCCCTTCAAGCGGGGCAACCTCCAGCAAATCAATCCCCACAACACGCGCTTTCCTGCCGCATAACTTTAAAGCCACCTGCGCCCAGCTGCCGGGGGCCGCCCCAAGGTCAACAATCACTCTTGATTTTTTTAAAAAGGAAAATTTTTCATCAAGCTCCAATAATTTATACGCCGACCGCGCCCGGTACCCATCAAGGCGCGCGGCATCGACATAGGGGTCATTCAACTGTCTTTGCAGCCACCGAACAGAAGAAATTTTTCGGCCTCGCGCGTTTTTCACCCGAAATTTTGCCCCTCTGGTCAATCCACTGGCGTTGGTTTTTCTTTCCTTGCCGGTGCCGGATAATTTTGGACGCTTAATCACTGTGCAGCCTCTTCTTTTTTATGGGGACGGGGATTATCCACATGCGGATTATTATTAAGTGCGGCATCATGTTTCTGATCCTTGCGAGCTTTTTTATTTCTGGAGCGTTTTTTATTTCTGGTGCGTTGTTTATTATTCTGCGGTTTATTATTCTGCCCTGGCCGATGACTTTCCATCATATCCAGAAGCATGCCTTCCCGAATTCCCCTGTCCGCGACCCGAATTTCATCTATCGGCCATAAATCCATTATGCTTTCCAATATGGCGCAGCCCGCCACCACAAGATCGGCCCGGTCGGCCCCAATACCCCTCAAGGCCAATCGCTCATCATAATTTAAGACGGATAATTTTTGGCATAACGCCCGAATATGAAGTGACCTTACCCTTGCGCCGTCCACCTGATTCCTGTCATATGTTTCAAGCCCCAAATGCATAGCCGTTAAGGTGGTGATGGTACCAGACGTACCAAGAAGTTGCACTTGTCCCTGATCCGTATGAACCTGCATATCATTTTTTTCTACGAAGGCGGCCACAGAATTCAAAATACTTTGTTTCATTTCCTTGTATTTACCGTCGGAAATCCTTTCGTAAGTACCATATTTTTCAGACAGATTAACGACACCAAAGGGAATTGATGTCCAGTCGATAATTTCCGGCAAGCCGTCCTGACATAATTTTACCCAGATCAATTCCGTGCTGCCGCCGCCAATGTCAAAGACGATGGCTCTGGAATATTTTTTCTCCAGTAATGCTTTGCAGCCTAAAACGGCCAGCCTTGCTTCTTCCATAGGGTCAATGATGTGAAGCTTTATACGAACCTCTTTTTCAACCCGTTCGATGAACGCGTCACAATTGCTGGCTTCCCGGCATGCCTGGGTGGCCACATTTCGCATATGGGTGACACCGCGCCGCTTTATTTTGCTCACGCAGATATCAAGGGCCTCTATGGTTCGGTCAATGGCTTCCTTGGACAAGACCCCCGTTTTACCAAGCCCTTCGCCAAGCCGAACCACCCGTGAGAAGCTATCAAGAACTTTAAAGCCACTTGAGGTTTTCTGAGCCACGAGCAAGCGGCAATTATTGGTGCCAAGATCAATAGCCCCATATATATTCGGCGCGGCAGGCCGCCTCTTCTGATTTTTACGGTTTTTCTTTTTACGGTTTTTCTTATTTTGATGAGCCTTAACATCAGAAGAACCCGCCGGCAGAACAGATGGCGTTTTTTGATGCCGACCATTTTCTTTTCCAGCTTGATTATTATTTTCCGAGTTCATTATAGCCCATTTATGTTTAAAAAATACAATACCATCAGCGATCCGAGGGCCTATTATTTTTTTTATCCTGTGATTTTTTATATCCTGTATATTTTTATATAATGCTTGGACCTCAAGTACCAACCAAAAAAACCAAAATTTTTCTGGATATGCTCTGAAAAAAGACTATATAGAGCCTGTAATAAGGCATGTCATGGCTTACAGCCTCTGATCCGGAGTAGTTTAATGGTAGAACTATGGACTCTGACTCCATCGATAGTGGTTCGAATCCACTCTCCGGATCCAATTCTCCTGATAATAAAAACAGCATAAATTTTATAACTTTACCCCTTTGGCTTAATCTCAAATGATGTATAAGAGTAATCAAGTTTTTTAAGGGTAAGATATAGGGAACAATAATGACATCTACAGGTAAAGCTGACGGCAAATCAGAAAAAGGGAATTTTTGGTTTAAAATCCCCCTTTGGAAACGTATTTTAGCGGCGCTGGTCTTAGGCGCTGTCGTTGGCAGCATTTGGGGGGAAGGTGCCGAGAATATTAAATGGATTGGTGATATTTTTATTCGCCTGATCCGGATGATTGTGGTGCCGCTGGTATTTGTCACATTGGTCTCTGGCATTGTGGCCATGGGGGATCCTAAAAAATTAGGCTCCATTGGCATTAAAACCATGGCTCTCTATATTGGCACAACTGCCTTCGCCATTGTCATCGGCCTTGCGATTGCGACCGCCATTCAGCCGGGCACTGGTATTGATATGATGGGCGCAACAGCGCAGGCTCTTGCCCCTGTCATGCCGCTAGGGGAAAGACTGATGGGCATCATACCTCAAAATCCCGTAGCCGCTCTGGCAAATGGTGACATTCTGGCGGTGATATTTTTTGCGATTATCTTTGGTTCCGGCATTATGCTCGCCGGCAGCAAAGGCCAGCCGGTCGCCAAATTTATGGACAGCGCGACAGAAGTCATGTTGAAAATCATTCATATGATTATGGAAGTGGCCCCCTTTGGCGTCTTTGCCCTGATTGCCGCAACCACAGGCGCGAAGGGCATTATGGCGCTGGGCGATGTTATCCCGCTCGCCTTCACGCTTATTGTTGGCTTTATCCTTCATATTCTGATCACGCACGGCGGCATCATAAAATTCATGCTGAAATTGCCGGCAACGCGGTTTTTCAAAGACATCATCGATGCCCAGCTTATTGCTTTTTCCACCTCTTCGAGCAGCGCTACAATGCCCGTTACCATGGCCGTTGCAGAAAAAAATTTAGGGATCAAGACCCCTGTTGCCTCAAGCGTTATTCCCCTTGGCGCGACCATCAATATGGACGGCACCGGAATTTATGTGGGGGTTGTGGCGATTTTTACCGCCCAGTCCCTTGGTATTGACCTGACCCTTGTCGATTATGGCTTGATCGCGCTTACCACGACGCTGGTCTCCATTGGCACCGCCGCTGTTCCAAGCGCCAGCCTGTTTCTGCTTGCCGCTGTTCTGGGCGTGATCGGCGTAAGTGCAGAGCAAACGGCGCTTGTGGTTGGTTTCCTTCTGCCTTTTGATCGTCCTCTTGACATGATGCGCACCGTGGTCAATGTGACCGGTGATTTGGCCGTGGCAACCGCCGTGGCAAAATCCGAAGGCGAGTTTGATGAAGATGTCTTTAAATCTGATCCAAAAATATAGAAAAGCGTAAGCCTGAAAAACATTTAAGAGACCGCATGTTTTATTTAATCGATAATTATGACAGCTTTACCTATAATCTCTATCATTATATGGGGGAAATTGGGGCTGACGTGCAAGTCTTTCGCAATGATGCCATTGAGACCCACGATATTTTGGCCAAATATGCAGCGGGTGAGATTGAGGGTGTTATCCTCTCCCCCGGCCCCTGCACACCCAATGAGGCGGGGATCTGCCTTGACCTGATTAAACAGGCGGATGGCGAATTGCCAATTTTTGGTGTCTGCCTCGGCCATCAGGCCATCGGACAGGTTTACGGCGGCAAAGTGATCCGCGCCCCTTATCTTATGCATGGCAAGGTCAGCGACATCCATCATGAAAGCGGCACCGTTTTCAAAGATTTGAACAGCCCGTTTCGCGCCACACGCTATCATTCTTTAATTGTGGAACAGGTCAGCCTGCCAGACTGCCTTGAGATCACGGCGACAACAGATGACGGCCTGATTATGGGCCTGTCTCATAAGTCGCATCCCGTTCACGGCGTGCAATTTCATCCGGAAAGCATCGAATCTGAAAATGGCCATGCGCTGCTGAAGAATTTTGTCGAATTGGCCAGAGAATATAATGAAAATAAGGACTCAGAAAAATGAGCCCAGACTTTAAAACATTAATCAATAAGATTGCGTCCGGCGAAACATTGACCCGGCAAGAGGCCCGCAACGCCTTTAATTACATGATGAGCGGCGATGCCACAGGGGCGCAAATCGGGGCCTTTCTTATGGGCCTGCGCCTGCGCGGAGAAACCATCGACGAAATTACCGGCGCGGCGGAAGCCATGCGTGCCAAGGCCCATTTTATTACCGCACCGGATAATGCCGTGGATACCTGCGGCACCGGCGGTGACGGCGCCCATACCTATAATATATCGACGGCCGCCGCCATCATCCTTGCCGCCTGCGGCGTTAGTGTCGCCAAACATGGTAATCGGGCCATATCTTCCAAATCCGGCTCGGCAGATGTATTGGAAGTGCTCGGCATTAATATTGATGCCCCGATGGCAATTGTTGAGCGCTGCCTTGCCGAAATTGGCATTGGCTTTATGATGGCCACCCGTCATCACAGCGCCATGCGTCATGTGGGGCCATCGCGCACATCGCTTGGCACAAGGACTATTTTTAATTTACTTGGCCCCCTGTCCAATCCGGCCGGGGCAAAATATCAGGTGATCGGTGTATTCGATAAAAAATGGACAGCCCCGCTTGCCGAAGTATTGGGCAAGCTTGGGTCAGAATGGGTCTGGGTTGTCCATGGGGCCGATGGCCTTGATGAATTAAGCCTTTCCGGGCCGTCTTATGTTTCTGAATATAAAGATGGAAAAGTGACATCATTTGAAATAACGCCGGAAGATGCCGGCCTTGAACGCGCCCCATTATCCAAAATTCGCGGCGGTAATTCATCGCAAAACGCAAAAGCCCTGAAGCAGGTTCTGCAAGGTCATAAAAATGCCTACCGTGATATTACTTTACTGAATTGCGCCGCCGCTCTATTGGTTGCCGGCAAAGCCAAAAATATCAAAGAAGGCACGCAGATCGCCGCAAAGGCCGTTGATAGCGGCGCAGCATTGGGCAAGCTCCAACAATGGGTTAAAATGTCAAATGAGTGATATTCTTGCAAAAATCGCCTTGGATAAACGCCGCCACATAGACGCCTGTAAAGAAAAAACATCCGTGAATACTTTAATGGCGCGGGCAAAATCAGCCAGCCCCGTCCGTGGCTTTTACAATAGTCTGCGGCGCGCCAAGGAAAATAATCAATTCGGGATCATCACAGAAATCAAAAAAGCCAGCCCAAGCAAAGGCTTGATCCGCGAAGATTTTAATCCGCACCTCTTGGCAACGGCTTATGAAAATGGCGGGGCCAGTTGTTTATCCGTTCTGACTGATGTCCCCTATTTTCAAGGCAGCGATGATTATCTTATCGCCGCCCGCACAGCCACCGAATTACCTGTGTTACGCAAAGACTTCATGATCGACCCTTACCAAGTGATCGAGGCAAGGGCCATGGGGGCCGATTGCATATTACTGATCATGGCCATGCTTGATGATGATCTGGCCCGGGAACTTGAACAGGTGGCCTTCGAATATGGCCTTGATGTCTTGATCGAAACCCATGACGAGACAGAAATGGAACGGGCGCTTGCCTTAAAAAGCCCGCTCATCGGCATCAATAACCGAAATTTAAAAACCTTCGAGCTTTCGCTGGAGGTTACTTTTCGCCTGTCCTCTATGGTTGGCAATGATCGGATGCTGGTCAGTGAAAGCGGTATTTTTTCTCACGCAGACCTTAAGGATATTCAGGCCCGGACGGGCATCAACAGCTTTCTGATTGGCGAAGCCCTCATGCGGCAGGAAAATGTCGCCGAAGCCACAAGAATAATGATCGGAGAATGACATGACCAAACTTACGCATCTGGATGAGGGCGGCAGGGCAAGCATGGTCGATGTGTCCCTGAAATCCGAGACCCATCGCCGCGCCGAGGCCAAAGGCCGGATTTTCATGGCCCCGGAAACGCTGAGCCTCATCGAGGACGGCGGCGTAAAAAAAGGCGATGTCTTTTCCGTCGCCCGCCTCGCCGGAATTATGGCAGCCAAAAAAACTGCGGATTTAATACCACTATGCCACCCCCTGCCGCTACATAATATACAGGTCGAGCTTACCTGTAATAAAGCAGAAAGTTGCGTCGATATATTCGCGAGCGCAAATCTTTATGGCCGCACAGGTATCGAAATGGAAGCGTTAAGCGCCGTATCCGTCGCCGCGCTAACCATTTATGATATGTGCAAAGCCGCCGATAAAAACATGCGGATTTCTGATATTCGCCTGACTCATAAATCCGGCGGAAAATCCAGTGACTTTAACGGCTGATTGAAAACTTGACAAAAGAATATAAATAGAACATAAAAGAAACATATTGGGATTTTTTGTCAGGAGATTATAATATGCTCACCAAAAAGCAGCGGGATTTATTGCTTTTCATCCATGAAAGGCTTCAGGAGAATGGGGTGGCCCCGTCCTTTGATGAAATGAAAGATGCCCTTAATTTAAAGTCCAAGTCCGGCATCCACCGGCTGATTGGTGCGCTCGAAGAACGTCAGTTTCTGCGCCGTTTGCCCAACCGTGCGCGCGCATTGGAAATATTGCGTCTGCCTGATAACGAAGAAAATAACCTGTCAAGCGCGGGAAATATATTCACGCCTGATTTTGGCCCTAAGGCAGAAGAACCCTCGGATCCAGGCACAGTGCATATTCCCCTTCATGGGCGCATAGCTGCTGGCACCCCGATCGAAGCGCTTGAGCAATATGAAAATATTCCTGTGCCCGCTTCCATGATTGGCAGCGGCAGCCATTATGCTCTCGAAATTGACGGCGATTCTATGAGGGAAGCTGGCATATTAGACGGCGATACCATTGTGGTCCAAAGATGTGATGCTGCCGAAAATGGGGCCATCGTTGTGGCCTTGATTGATGAACAGGAAGCCACCTTAAAAACCCTCTATAAAAAAGGCCCCGATGTGACGCTTGAACCGTCCAATCGTGATTTTAAAACCCAGACCTATGCGGCAAACCGCGTCAGGATACAAGGACGGCTTATTGGATTATTGCGGCAATATTAATTCTTTACCGCCCCCTGCTCCACGGTCTGTCGCCGCGCGAGCCTGCAACGGTTTTAATAGTGATCCAGCCGCCGTCATTTTCCGGCAACCAGATGGCATGACCGCCTTTGTGATAAAAATCCCATTTATCAATGACCAGATAGGCCGATGGGCAATTAACATGAACGGGGACAAGGCTAATGATCACCTGTGCATTCAGGCAATCCTCAGCCAAAGCCAGCTCATCCTTCACCAGTGAAATCAGCATGCCCTGGCTTTTGTGGCTGGGTTGATAGAGACAACTTAACTTGTCACAGGACATCCAGTTTCCCTCATTGTAAGCGGTATTATCAACTGGCTTCTGATCCCATTTTTCGGCCTCTTCCTGTCCAAATCGCTGCGCCCATCGCCCGCGGGTCTTTCGTCCTGCGCGGTGGCTCGACAGGCTGATTTCCTGCGCGGCATCCTGAACGCCGATTATGCGTCCGCCATTATCTATTAAAATATCTGGCTGCGATGTGAAAAAGGCCGCCATAAAACCCACCAGAATTACAGGAATGCCAAATTTTTTCCAACTTGTGCGCCAGATACCGAACCATAATGCCCCCAGGGACATGGCCACAAGCGGCCCAAGATTCATGGTGGGAACGAGGCTTATCGCCCCCGGCGTGTGGGATACAGTTTTGGCTACAAACATAATAAATTCAAGGCCATATGACATGGGGTATAAGGCCAGTGCCCCAAGTCCAATTGGTGCCAAAATCAAATAGGCCACAATACAAGGCATCACCCATGATGCCATGACCGGCATCGCTAAAAGATTAGCAATCAGTCCATATTGAACCAGTTTGTTAAAGTGAAACAGGGCAAATGGCGCTATGGCCACTTCTGCGATCAATGTGGTCAGCAACATGGCCCCCACATAAAAGCTTATCTGCTGTCCCCAGCTTTTCCTTTGGTCCTTTACGGGCAACGCCGCTTTCCTTGCCGCCAGCTTTTCATAGACCGCCACCAAGGCCACAACGGCGGCAAAAGACATTTGGAAACTAACGGACAAAAGCGCCTCAGGCGTCAGGATCAAAATAACCATGGCCGCAATGGCCACAAGCCTTAAGGATATAGCCTTACGCTCCAAGAGAATGCCCAGAAACAAAATAACGACCATGATGAAGGCCCGAACAGTTGGGATGGCCCCGCCGCTTAAAAACACATAGACAATTCCCGCCCCAATGGCGATTAAGGCCGCCCATTTTTTAATGGGGAAGCGCAATGTCAGATATTCCGATCGCGATAATAAAAACCGCGAAAAGAAAAAGGCCACGCCGCATAACAACCCCATATGAAGGCCGGAAATGGCCAAAAGATGGGCGAGGCCGCTATGGCGCATATCATCCACAACGGCGCGCGATATTCCCGACCGCATTCCGGTAATCAAGGCCGCCGCAAGCCCGCCCGCATCCCCCGGAATGGTTGACCGAATTTTTTCAGCTATGGCCAGTCTCTGGCGGGTTGTTATACTGAAGGCTTCTGCACCCTTCTCAATTATTTCAGGTTTGCTGATGGCATATCCCGTGGCTCCGATACCCTGAAACCAGATTTGACGGGCATAATCAAAATCACCGGGCATAGAGGGCAAAGGCGGCGACAATAGTCCGGCTTTCAAGGTGATTTTGTCGCCAGGATAGGGAAGGTCATCGAATTTCGGCACAGATAGGCGAATCCTATAAGGCGTGTTATCATCGGTGATTTCGGGGGATATTATGGGGTTTTCCACCACAACCTGTAACCTGCCACTCGTATAGTGGCGCACATCCACGACCGTACCCGTCACCGTTCGCGGGGGAATATCTTTTT
>UOFW01000039.1_pt1 | contig 15998 bp, 15 predicted proteins | sample 1989241 | NCBI WGS metagenome assembly UOFW01 (sample SAMEA4712195, study PRJEB27164) | hydrothermal vent metagenome | biome: marine basaltic hydrothermal vent biome; feature: marine hydrothermal vent; material: mineral | place: Pacific Ocean | collected 2011-06-14/2011-07-23 | depth 1719 m | reverse complement strand
CTCGACCTAACTACGTACATTCCCGGCGTGCTGAGCCCGAGATTGGTCCCGAGTGGATTTCAATTGGGGTGATCGTTGGGGCTGTGGGGGTTAAGGGCGCTGTTCGCCTGAAGACGTTTACGGATGATCTGAAGTCGGTCCTGATCAGGGGCGCTGTCACAATCTTTCCGAATATAAGCAGCAAGGGTGAGCTGCGGGATTGCAAGCTGATGCATAAGGTCAAAGTTGGATATGCCTGCCAGGTTTCAGGCATAGAAGACCGGGATCAGGCAGAGGCCCTCAAGGGCGTAAAATTATATGTGCCGCGTAAAAGTCTGCCTGAAATTGACGAAGAGGATAGTTTTTATTACGAGGATATGGAAGGCCTGATCGCAAGAGACATGGCGGGTAATCCGTTTGGTGTGGTCACGTCCATTTATAATTTTGGTGCCGGAGATGTGCTTGAGGTGCAGTTGGACGATAGTCAAAACGGCCTTATGACTGGTAAAGCTGGGACTGGTAAAATAATGTACCCCTTCCGGGATGAATTTGTTCCGGAAGTGAATATTAAGGATAGGTTTCTGGTGATTGATCGGGCGGCTTTTGGCGACGATCTTGAACCGGCAGCGGATTCAGAAGACGTTTGAGATGCCGCAAACGGATAAAGAGCCTGTTTGGACAGCGCAAATTCTGACCCTTTTCCCGGAAATATTTCCGGGGCCATTGGGGGCTTCCCTTGCGGGTAAAGCCCTCGATAAAGGACTCTGGGCCATGAAAGTGGTTCAAATCAGGGATTATGCCTTGGATAAACACCGTAATGTGGATGATACGCCGGCGGGCGGCGGCCCGGGTATGGTGATGCGGGCGGATGTTCTGGCGGCGGCGATTGATGATGTGACCAAAGATGACTATCCGTTGGTATATTTGTCGCCGCGCGGCAGAAAGATGGATCAGGAATTGATTCGGGAGTTTGCGTTAAAAAAAGGCATTACGCTGCTTTGCGGCCGATTTGAAGGTGTGGATGAGCGGGTTTTAGAGGCCCGTAATATCATGGAGGTTAGCCTTGGTGATTTTATCTTGTCCGGGGGGGAGATCGCGGCATTGGCATTGATGGATGCGGTGGTGCGCACAATCCCGGGTGTGGTCGGTGATATGGAAACACTGACGGAAGAATCTTTTGAATCGGGGTTGCTTGAGTATCCCCATTATACCCGCCCCAAAGTTTGGGAAGGGCAGGAAATACCGGAAGTGCTGCAATCGGGGCACCATGGAAAAATAAAGCAATGGCGCCAGGAACAGTCAGAAAGTCTGACAAAGGAAAGGCGACCGGACCTTTGGAATCAATATCTTAACCAGAAGAAATGATGATTCTGGGATAAGGATAATAAGGGCATATCACCCGTTGGAAAAACCGAAAAGCGGATGATATGCAGATGAGTAAATTTGATGTTGGAATTTGAGGATCCTTGCTATATAAGCGGGTCAGCTGAAGAGAGAGAGCGTTATGAATATTATTGAAAAATTTGAAAAAGAGCAGATTGCAAAGCTTACAGAGGGGAAAGTAATCCCTGAGTTTTCTGCGGGTGATACCCTGCGGGTTAATGTGAAAGTCATCGAGGGTGAGCGCGAACGTATTCAGGGTTATGAGGGCGTTTGTATTGCGCGCACGAATCGGGCCCTGAATTCATCATTCACGGTACGCAAAATTTCATATGGTGAAGGGGTGGAACGTGTTTTTCCGCTTTATTCCCCGAATGTGGAAAATATTGAAGTCATTCGCCGGGGTAAAGTTCGCCGGGCGAAACTTTATTATCTGCGTCCGTTGCGCGGTAAGAAAGCGCGTATTGCGGAAAGAAAAGACTGGATGAAGAAACCAGCTACGGCAAAAACTGAGGTGATTACCCCCTCAGAGGAAGCCTGATTGACTTAAAAGCATTTAAGAAAATCCGGGCTTGCACAAGCAGCCCTAAAAAGATCAAGGGGCTCAACTGTTGCGGGCCCCTTTTTTCATATGTGGAGGTTTTGTTTTAAGCATTTCATAAAGACCATCGCCACAACTGACCTAAATAAGGCGCGAGAAGAATAAATGACGGAACCCGAACAAAAACCTAAAACACTTTATGATAAATTATGGCAAAGCCATATTGTTGAAAGGCAAGATGCCGGGGAAGATGACAGCAATTGCCTGATTTACATTGATCGTCAGATCATTCATGAGGTCACGAGCCCGCAGGCATTTGAGGGGTTGCGGCAGGCAGGTCGGCAGCTTGCAAATCCACAGGCCATGCTTGCGGTGCCGGATCATAATGTGCCAACGGGGGCCGACCGGGCCACGGCGATTAATGCTGAGGATAGTCAAATTCAACTGGATGCTTTGACAAAAAACTGCAAGGAATTCGGCGTTGAATATATTCCAATGCTGGACGACAGGCAGGGCATTGTTCATATCGTCGGGCCGGAACAGGGCTTTACCCAGCCCGGCATGACCATTGTTTGCGGGGACAGCCATACCTCTACCCACGGGGCCTTTGGGGCCTTGGCTTTTGGGATTGGGACTTCGGAAGTCGAGCATGTTATGGCGACACAAACCCTTATATTGAAACCTCAGAAAAACATGCGCATTGATGTGGACGGGCGTCTTGGGGCAGGGATTACGGCAAAGGATATTGCCCTTGCGATCATCGGGCATATTGGCACGGCAGGCGGCACCGGCTATGTCATTGAATTCACGGGCTCTGCCATTCGGGCTCTGTCCATGGAAGGCCGCATGACATTATGTAATATGTCGATCGAAGCCGGGGCAAGATCCGGCCTTGTGGCCCCCGATCAGAAAACCTTTGATTATGTTATGGGCCGCGCAAAATCACCAAAAGGTGCTGCTTTTGAACAGGCTGTTGCCTATTGGAAAAGCCTGCCTTCTGATGAGGGCGTAATCTATGATAAAGAGGTTTTTCTGCGGGCCGAGGACATCGCGCCGCAGGTCACATGGGGCACCAGTCCTGAAAATGTCTTGCCCATATCCGGTATTGTTCCAAATCCGGATGATGTGGAAAATCCTGAGCGTAAAATAGCGATGCAGCGGGCGCTGGATTATATGGGTCTGACAGCGGGCACGAAATTGCAGGATATAACTATTGAACGGGTCTTTATTGGTTCCTGTACCAATGGCCGTATCGAAGATATCCGCGCAGCTGCCGCAATCGCGGGCGGACGGACGGTTCACCGTGATGTCGCCGCCTGGGTGGTGCCAGGATCCGGTTTGGTTAAGCTTCAGGCCGAAGAAGAAGGGCTTGACCAGATATTGATTGACGCCGGTTTTGAATGGCGCTCGCCCGGATGCTCCATGTGCCTTGCCATGAATGCGGATAAGCTTGGCCCGCGCGAACGCTGCGCCTCTACGTCAAACCGGAATTTCGAAGGCCGGCAAGGGCCAAAAGGCCGCACCCATTTGATGAGCCCGGCCATGGCGGCGGCGGCGGCAATAACAGGCCGCCTAACAGATGTCAGAGACTTTAATCATGGATAAATTCCTTAAACTCAGGGCCATTGCAGCGCCTTTGCCCATGGCCAATATTGACACGGATATGATCATCCCGCAGCAGCATTTGAAAACTATCAAACGGACAGGCCTTGGGCAATTTGCCTTTTCCAATATCCGCTATCATGATGATGGGTCAGAGCGCGCAGATTTTGTTCTGAATAAACCGGCATATCGTAAAGCTGAAATTCTGGTGACCGGGGCGAATTTCGGATGTGGTTCCAGCCGCGAACATGCCCCTTGGGCCTTAAAGGATTTTGGCATTAAATGCGTCATTGCTCCAAGTTTTGCAGATATTTTTTACGGCAATTGTTTCAAGAATGGTATTTTGCCGATTATTTTGCCGCAAGAGACAATTGACCTGTTGCTTGACGATGCCGGCCGCGGGGCCAATGCCATTATCACCGTTGACCTTGAAAATCAGGAAATATCAGGGCCGGACGGGGGCAAGGTATCTTTTGACGTTGACCCTTATCGCCGCCATTGCTTGCTGAATGGATTAGATGATATTGGTCTGACGTTACAGAAAAAATCTGTCATTCAAAGCTATGAAGCCAAAAAGAGATTAAGCCAGCCTTGGTTGTTTAAGGGCTAGGTTGTTTAAGGACGAGAATAATGGAAAAAAAATTATCACTATTGATGTTGCCGGGGGATGGCATTGGCCCGGAGATCATGACAGAGGCCCGCCGGGTGGTGGATTGGCTCGGACATAACCGGGGATTGAACTTTACCGTTGAAGAAGATCTTGTCGGCGGCGCGGCCTATGATGATGGCGGCAAGCCCCTGTCAGATAAAGCACTGGAGCGGGCAAAGTCCGTTGATGCGGTATTGCTCGGCGCTGTGGGCGGGTCACAATGGGACGGCGTTGAGTATGACATGCGGCCTGAAGCCGGCTTGCTGGCCTTGCGTAAAGAACTGGGGCTTTTTGCCAACCTGCGTCCGGCGATCTGTTTTGAATCGCTTGTGGATGCCTCCAGCTTAAAGCCGGAATTGGTCAGCGGCCTTGATATTATGATTGTGCGGGAGCTTACCGGCGGGGTGTATTTTGGCGAACCGCGCGGCATCGAAACCCTGCCAAACGGGGAAAGGCGCGGCGTTAATACTCAAGTCTATACCACGTCCGAAATTCATCGTATTGCGCATGTGGCCTTTGATTTGGCGGGTAAAAGAGGCGGGCGGGTGACGTCTTCTGAAAAAGCCAATGTGATGGAGAGCGGGTTATTATGGCGCGAGGAAGTGACCAAGGCCGCTTTGGATTATCCGGACATTGCCCTTGACCATATGCTGGCGGATAGCTGCGCCATGCAATTGGTGCGCCGGCCCAAACAGTTTGATGTGATCGTGACAGATAATCTTTTTGGCGATTTATTGAGCGATGTCGCCGCCATGTTGACGGGGTCGTTGGGCATGTTGCCCTCAGCAGCCTTGGGCATTAAAGGCGGCAGCGCTATGTATGAGCCCGTTCACGGCAGCGCGCCGGATATCGCGGGAAAAGACATCGCAAATCCCATTGCTACCATTTTGAGCCTCGCCATGGCGCTGCGTTATAGCTTCGACTGCGGGGCGGAAGCCCAGTTGATTGAAGATGCCGTGCAATATGTGCTGGCCGGCGGCCTTCGCACGGCGGATATCATGCAGCCGGGCAAAGCCAAAGTTTCAACCTCCGTCATGGGGGATAGTATTTTGCGCGCCATGGATCGCTTGAACATAACTTAAATATTGGAGTAAACTATGTCTTATAAAGTTGCCGTCATTGGTGCCACCGGTAATGTGGGACGGGAAATTCTGAATATTCTTGCGGAACGCGCGTTCCCCGCAAGCGAAGTGGTGGCGCTCGCCTCTCGCCGGTCATTGGGGCAGGAAGTTACCTTTGGCGACAAAGTCCTGAAGACGAAATGTCTGGATGATTATGATTTTACCGGTACGGATATTGCCCTGATGTCCGCAGGCGGGGATATTTCAAAAAAATGGAGCGAGAAAATCGGCGCGCAAGGCTGCGTGGTGATTGATAACAGCTCTTATTTTCGCATGGATCCCAAGGTGCCGCTGATCGTACCAGAGGTAAATGCCCATGCCGTCGCGGGCTATACAAAAAAGAATATCATTGCCAATCCCAATTGTTCCACGGCCCAGATGATGGTGGTCTTAAAGCCACTGCATGATTATGCAAAAATCACGCGGGTGGTTGTGTCCACTTATCAATCCGTATCTGGCAGCGGCAAGGCGGCCATGGATGAATTATGGCACCAGACACGGGCAATTTTTGTCAATGACCCGGTCCAGTCTGAAATTTATCCCAAACAGATCGCGTTCAATGTGATCCCGCATATCGATGTTTTCATGGATAGCGGCGATACCAAGGAAGAATGGAAAATGGTTGCTGAAACGGCGAAAATACTTGATCCTGATATCAAGGTAACCGCCACTTGTGTGCGGGTTCCGGTATTTCTTGGCCATTCTGAATCCATCAATATTGAATTTGAAAAGCCCATCGATGAGAAGAAAATTTTTAAAATCCTGCGCGAAGCTCCCGGCATAATGGTTTACGATAAACGCGAAGACGGCGGCTATATTACGCCCATTGAATGTGTCGGTGAATTTGCCACCTATATCAGCAGAATTCGCCGTGACGTGACGGTGAAAAACGGCCTTAACCTGTGGTGCGTCTCTGACAATTTGCTCAAAGGCGCCGCCTTAAACGCGATTCAAATTGCGGAAACACTTTGTAATAAATATTTGAAAAAAGCCTGATCATATATTCTGAATAGGGGCCATAGATTAGAAGATAATTTCATAAAGAGGCCGGTGCATCACATCGGTCTCTTTTTTTGTTTAAAAAGCTTTATTTTTCCGGAAACCTAGGTCTAATATTCTCCACGTTAATTTATAAACCTAGAAAATACGGGGATTAAGGAAGATCATATGATGAGAAAAACAAGTTTAATCATCTTGGCTATGATGTCGGCCGGGCTGCTGGCGGGCTGTAGTGGAGAAGGGGAAGTTTCCATAGATGCTGCGCCGAACGCAACAGATGCCAAGGCCTTTGTTGAGGGTGTTGAAAAAGACCTTACCGAAAGAGGATTGTTTGAAGCGCAGGTCGCCTGGGTTAATGCCAATTTCATTACCGAAGACACCAATGCCATCGTGGCAAAGGTCGATGCGGAAATGACGGCTTTGCGGGTGAAATATGCCGGTGAAGCCAAAAAATATAATGAACTGGAGCTGGAACCGGTTCTGCGCCGCAAGTTGGAAAGCATCAAGCTGGGCATTAATGTCCCTGCGCCAAGCAATGCGGCCGATAATAAGGAAATGGCACAAATCAATGCCAATCTCAGCAGTCTTTATGCCACTGGAAAAGACCCCAAGGGCCGTAATCTGGGCGAATTGACCAAAATTATGGCCACGTCGCGCAATCACGAAGAATTGCTGGAAGCCTGGAGGGGTTGGCGGACGGTATCGCCGGTGATGCGGGATAAATATGCCCGCATGGTGGAGATTGCCAATAAGGGCGCGAACGAGCTTGGCTATCCGGATGTGGGTTATATGTGGCGGTCAAAATATGACATGCCCGCCGATGATTTCCGGGCCGAGGCAGATCGCCTCTGGGGGCAGGTAAAGCCGCTTTATGATGCGCTTCAATGCCATGTGCGGGCCAAACTGAATGATCAGTACGGCGATGATGTTGTCTCCAAGGACGGCCCCATTCCGGCCCATCTTCTGGGGAATATGTGGGCGCAGTCATGGGGTAATATCTATGACATGGTGGGCCCGGAAACCAGCGATGCTGGATATAATCTGACCGAGCAGCTGATAAAAGCCGGCTATGATGAGAAACAGATGGTCAAGTCCGGCGAGAATTTCTTTACCTCACTGGGGTTTGAGCCTCTGCCGGAAACCTTTTGGTCGCGGTCTCTGATCACGAAACCACGGGACCGGGAAGTGGCCTGCCATGCCAGCGCGTGGAATCTGGACAGCAAGGATGATATCCGCATCAAGATGTGTACCACGATTACCGCCGAAGATTTTGATACGGTTCATCATGAACTGGGCCATAATTTCTATCAGCGGGCCTATAAGCATCAGGATTATTACCACAGGACGGGTGCCAACGGCGGCTTCCACGAAGCCATCGGCGATACGGTCGTGCTCAGCATTACGCCGGAATATCTAAAACAGGTCGGTTTGCTGGATAGCGTGCCAAGCGCGGACGGCGATCTGGGCCTGCTCATGAACCGGGCGTTGGAAAAAGTGGCCTTTCTGCCCTTTGGCCTGCTTATGGATCAATGGCGCTGGCAGGTGTTTAACGGTGAATTGACCCCTGAAAATTATAACAAAGGCTGGTGGGCGCTGCGGGAAAAATATCAGGGCGTGACCGCGCCGGTGGATCGCTCGGCGGATGCTTTTGATCCGGGGGCAAAATATCATATCCCCAATAATGTGTCCTATACCCGTTATTTCATTGCCCATATCCTTCAGTTCCAGTTCCATAAAGCGGCCTGTGAGATGGCCGGTGATACGGGCCCGCTGCATCGCTGTACCATTTATGGCAACAAGGAAGTAGGCGCCAAATTCAATGCCATGCTTGAAATGGGCGCAAGCAAGCCCTGGCCGGATGCGCTGGAAGCCTTCATCGGCACCCGTGAAATGGACGGCAGCGCAGTTCTTGAATATTTTGCCCCGTTGAAAGTCTGGCTTGACGAACAAAATAAAGACCGTCAATGTGGTTGGTAAGGTGAACCGCCAGCCTAAAAATATCTTCGCTTAAAATATCAAGGCAGGTTCAATGAGCCTGCCTTTTTTATATAGCAGTCTTAAAATGTCCCTAAAAAAAATGCCCCTAAAAAAAGGATGAGAAATGTTGGTACGAAATATTTTTAAAATGATCGCCATTCTTGTTGTTATGGCCCTGCCGGCATATTCAAATGCCAGCGAAAAGCTTGATGCGCCAGAATCAACCTCTGACCCCGTTTCTGTGGCTTACGGTAATAATGCGGCGGCTGGTAACTATGCCGATGTGAATGGCATAAAGATATATTATGAAATATATGGCAGCGGCGCGCCGTTGGTCCTGATCCATGGCAACGGCGATAGTATCGCGGGGCTTGCCGCACAAATTGATTATTTTTCCAAATATTATAAAGTCATTGTGGCCGATAGCCGGGGGCATGGGAAATCAGGCCTTGGCACGGATCAGTTAACCTATTCTCAAATGATGGAAGACTGGCATGAATTATTGAAGGCGCTTAATGTCAAAAAAGCCAAAATATTTGGCTGGAGTGATGGCGGAATTCTGGGTCTGCTCATGGCGATCAAATATCCTGAGAATATAGATAAACTGGCGATCATGGGCGCGAATTTGCGGCCTGATGAGACGGCGGTATATTCCTGGGTGCAGCCAATATTGACGCAGGCGCGGGCGCATGTCGAGGAAATGATTGTCCAAAAAGACAGCTCCAACGACTGGGGGCTTCAAATACAGCTTTTGACCCTTTTGACAACACAGCCCAATATTGATGTCAAAAGTCTGCAACAAATCAAGCTGCCTGTACTGGTCATGGCCGGCGACCGCGATGTCATCAAAGAAGAACATACCCTTGAAATATTCCAGAATCTGCAAAATGCCCATCTGGCCATATTGCCGGGCAATACCCATTTTGCGCCGGTGAATGATTCCGTGAAATTTAACGCCTTGCTGAATGTTTTCTTTAAAAACCCCTTCACTAAACCTTCCACTGAGGCTTTGATGGCGGATCATTAAATATATTATATTGCAACGCAGCATCTTGTCATATGCGGCCATAGAAGCTATAAGCATGTTATAAAAAAATAATCATTTGTGAAATATTATATCTGTAAAGCCAAGATTACAGTTGTAAAATAAAGGATGCCGCCCCATGAGCAATGACATAAAAGCCCGCAGAAGTGTATTATATATGCCGGGCTCCAACCCGAGGGCCTTGGAAAAGGCCAAGTCATTACCGGCCGACGGGTTGATTTTAGACCTTGAAGATGCGGTGGCGGTGGCCGCGAAGATAGAGGCCCGGGAGCTGGTGACAGCGGCCGTGAAGGCGGGCGGTTATGGCCAGAGAGAATTGATCATTCGCGTCAATGGCCTGAATTCAGAATGGGGCGCGGCGGATATGAAAGCCGCGTGCGAAGCGGGGCCGGATGCGATCCTCTTGCCCAAAGTTCAATCAGCCGAGATGGTGAAAGAGGCCGAGAAAATGATGGTTGATTATGGCGCGGCGGATAAAACCAAAATCTGGTGTATGATGGAAACCCCGCGCGGCATGTTGAAGGCGGCGGAAATTGCCGCAAGTTCGGACAGAATAACCTGTTTTGTCATGGGCACCAGTGATCTGGTCAAAGATCTTCACGCCCATCACACCAAAATGCGTCTGCCGGTTCTGACCAGCCTTGGCCTATGTCTCTTGGCGGCGCGGGCAGAGAATATTGAAATATTGGACGGGGTCTATCTGGATCTGAATGATGAAGACGGCTTTCGGGACAGCTGTCTTCAGGGCTTGGAATTTGGCTTTGACGGCAAAACCCTGATCCATCCAAAACAATTGGCGGCGGCCAATGAAATATTCGCGCCGTCACCCTCTGAACTGGCCTTTGCTGAAAAAATTATCACGGCCTTCGCCGAAGCGGAAGCAGAAGGAAAAGGGGTGGTGCTTGTGGACGGCAAGCTGATTGAAAATCTGCATGTGGAAAATGCGCAAAGGCTGGTCACTCTGGCCGCTGCCATAAAAAAATTGGAGGATTAAATGTCCAAAGCATTTAAAGGCAATTATTTCGAAGATTTCACCTTGGGCCAAATCATTCATCATGCCACGCCGCGCACGATAACGATGGGAGATGTGAGCCTCTATTCCGCGCTTTACGGGATGCGTTTTGCGTTGCAGTCTTCCGATGAATTCGCGAAAAATTCGGGATTGGAGCGGGCGCCCATAGATGATTTTCTGGCCTTTCATATTATCTTTGGCAAGACAGTACCGGATATTTCCATCAATGCGGTGGCCAATCTGGGCTATGCGGATTGCCGGTTTCTGAAATCCGTTTATCCCGGAGACACGGTTTGTGCCATCAGCACCGTCATTGGCCTGAAGGAAAATTCAAATGGCCGCACGGGCAATGTTTATGTGCGCACCCGTGGCCTTAACCAAAAAGGCGAGGCGGTTCTTGAATATGTCCGCTGGGTCATGATTAATAAACGGGGAATCAGTAAACATGATATGGCCAATGGGGCGTTCGAAGCCGTGATCCCTGACTTGCCGGGTGCGGTTCCGGCGGATAAACTGACCCTTCCCGAAGGCCTGAATTTCAGGAAATTTGATAATATTTTATCCGGATCAGATTATTTCTGGGAAGATTATGAAGTGGGCGAAAAAATCAATCATGTGGACGGCATGACGGTGGAGTCTGCGGATCATATGCTGGCGACCCGCCTGTATCAAAATACCGCCAAGGTGCATTTCAATCAGCATGCAATGAAGGACGGGCGGCTGGGGGAGCGTATTGTTTACGGCGGTCATGTGATATCCATGGCGCGGGGATTGAGCTTTAATGGTCTGGCCAATGCCCAGAATATAGCGGCGATCAATGGCGGACGTCATGTGAATCCCTGCCTCGCCGGAGACACAATTTATGCCTGGTCGGAAATCCTGGATAAGGCGGCGATCAAGGGCCGCGATGACATGGCGGCGCTGCGCTGCCGGCTTGTGGCTCTGAAAGACAAACTGCCGGATGGCTTTACCTATAAAACAGATGACGGCAAATATGATCCGTCCGTATTGCTGGATCTGGATATTTGGGTTCTTATGCCCAAAAAGAAAATATAAAAATATTTTACCTCAGGCCAATGTAGTCCTTGCTCTGGATGGATAATCGTTTTATGAACAAGGGGGAATTGGGTGACTGTAAAGGTATGGATATTATAAGCCGTACAATTATAATTTAAGAGGGAATATCATATGACAACCATTAAGCGGCCTACCTCGCCGCATCTTCAGATATATAAATGGGGCGCGCATATGGCATTGTCCATATTGCACAGAGCCTCGGGCGTGGCCCTCGGCGGCGGCACTCTTCTGCTCGCCTGGTGGCTCATTGCCCTTGCCTCCGGGCCGGATGAATATGCCTTGTTTCAGGCTTGCATGAACAGTATTGCAGGCAAAATTGTCCTGATGGGGTTCACTTTGGCGCTGATGCTGCATTTATGTAACGGTATTCGTCATCTGTTTTGGGATATGGGCAAGGGGCTGGATGTTGAAACGACAGCCCGTACCAATATCATGGTGTTTCTGGGGACGGCACTCTTGACCGCTATCGCCTGGGTTATCGGCTACGGTTTGGTTTAGGGAGAGAAAATATGAGCTTTAACACCCCTATAAGTAAGGTTCGCGGTTTGGGTTCTGCGAGAAATGGCACTCATCATTGGTGGATGCAAAAGATCGCCGCCGTGGCCCTCATTCCCTTGACTATCTGGTTTGTGGCCTCAATCGTGCAAATGACCAACGCGGATTATTTCACGGTCAGGACTTGGTTGTCATCCCCCATACCGGCCATCTTGATGTTGATATATATCGTGATTGCCATTTATCACCTGCGCCTTGGGCTTCAGGCGATTGTCGAGGATTATATCCACAGCGAAGGCATGAAGGTTGGCCTTCAATTCTCCATATTATTTGGCTGTACCATCATTGCGGTGGCTTCCATATTTTCTGTTTTAAAAATTGCATTATAAGGCTTGGGACTAATGAGCAAGACATATGAAATAATTGATCACGTCTATGATGCCATTGTCATTGGCGCTGGCGGCGCGGGATTACGGGCGGCCATGGGTATTGCAGAGAGCGGCCTGAAAACGGCCTGTATTTCCAAAGTATTCCCGACCCGTTCCCATACGGTTGCGGCCCAGGGCGGCATTGCCGCATCCCTTGGCAATATGGGCGAAGATAAATGGCAGTGGCATATGTATGACACGGTTAAGGGCTCTGACTGGCTCGGCGATCAGGACGCCATCGAATATATGGTGCGCCAAGCCCCGGATGCGGTTTATGAACTGGAACATATGGGCGTGCCTTTTTCCCGCACCGAAGAAGGCAAGATTTACCAGCGCGCTTTTGGCGGTATGACCACCAATTTTGGCGAAGGCGATCCGGCTTTGCGCACCTGCGCCGCCGCAGACCGCACCGGTCATGCCATGCTGCATTCGCTCTATCAGCAGTCTTTGAAATATGACACGGATTTTTATGTGGAATATTTTGCCATTGACCTGATTATGGTGGACGGGGAATGTAAGGGCGTTATCTGCCTTGATATGAATACGGGTAAGCTGCACCGTTTTCGCGCCCATATGACGGTTTTGGCCACAGGCGGCTATAACCGGACGTATTTCTCAGCCACCTCGGCTCATACCTGTACCGGAGACGGCGGCGGCATGGTTATGCGCGCTGGTCTGCCTTTGCAAGATCTTGAATTTGTCCAATTCCACCCCACCGGCATTTATGGCGCGGGGGTTCTCATTACCGAAGGTGCGCGCGGCGAAGGCGGCTATCTGGTGAATTCGGAAGGGGAACGTTTCATGGAACGTTATGCGCCGTCTGCCAAAGATCTGGCGTCGCGCGATGTGGTCAGCCGCGCCATGTCTGTGGAGATTTCCGAAGGACGCGGTGTCGGGGAGCATAAAGATCATATCTTCCTGCATCTTGATCATCTGTCGCCGGAAATTCTTCATGAGCGTTTGCCGGGAATATCAGAATCCGCACGTATTTTTGCCGGCGTTGATGTGACGAAAGAACCGATTCCTGTGGTGCCAACGGCTCATTATAATATGGGCGGCATTCCGTGTAATTATCATGGAGAGGTTTTTAATCCGACCCCTGAAAACCCGGATCAAACGGTGCCCGGCCTTATGGCCGTGGGCGAAGCGGCCTGCGTTTCTGTTCACGGGGCGAACCGGCTTGGCTCCAATAGTCTGATCGATCTTGTGGTCTTTGGACGGGCGGCGGCGCACCGCGTTGCAGAAGTCGTCAAACCCATGACCTCTCATACGGCATTGCCTGATGATCATGCGGATATGGCCCTGTCGCGTCTGGAAAAATACCGTCTTGCCGATGGCAACACGCCGACCGCCGTGATCCGGGATAAAATGCAGCGATTGATGCAGGCCAATTGCGCGGTTTTCCGCCAGCAGGATACGCTGGATAAGGGCTGCGAGGGCATTGACGAAATTTACGCGATGCTCGGCGATGTCAAAACCACGGATCGTTCTTTGATTTGGAACAGCGACCTTATCGAAACACTGGAGCTTGAAAATCTGCTGATGCATGCGGTAACCACCATGCATTGCGCCGCCAACCGCAAGGAAAGCCGGGGCGCCCACGCGCGGGAAGATTTCCCGGATCGCATAGATGATGAATGGATGAAGCATACCGCCGCATGGCTTGTGGACGGCAAAATCCGCATTGATTACCGTCCGGTGCATGACTATACCCTGACCGATGAAATTGACTATATCAAACCCAAAGCACGTGTGTATTAAGGGCTCAAGGATTTAAAGATGGCTGAATTTAGACTTCCCGCAAACTCCACAGTGAAAAAAGGTAAAAACTTTAAGGCAGGCGCGGGCGCGACCAATGTCCGTAAATTCAATGTCTATCGCTGGAATGAAGATGACGGGGAAAATCCGCGCCTTGATAGCTATGAGGTGGATATGGATAAATGCGGCCCCATGGTGCTGGACGGCCTGATCAAAATCAAGAATGAAATTGACCCGACCCTGACCTTCCGCCGGTCCTGCCGCGAGGGGGTTTGCGGGTCCTGCGCCATGAATGTGGCCGGCACCAATACCTTGGCCTGTACCATGGCCAACGAAGACATCAAGGGCGATATCAATATCTATCCGTTGCCCCATATGGAAGTGGTCAAGGATCTGGTGACGGATTTGACGCATTTTTACGCCCAATATGCCTCTATCAAACCATGGATGCAGACGGTCAGCCCAACCCCAAGCGGGGCAGAAAGACTGCAAAGCCCAGAAGACCGCGCCAAACTGGACGGGCTGTATGAATGTGTGCTTTGCGCCTGCTGTTCCACAAGCTGCCCGAGCTATTGGTGGAACAGTGATAAATATCTCGGGCCGGCGGTGCTGCTGCAGGCCTATCGCTGGCTGGTGGACAGCCGGGATGAGGTCACGGGCGAGCGGCTCGATGACCTCGAAGACCCCTTCCGTCTCTATCGCTGCCACACCATCATGAACTGCACCAACACCTGCCCCAAAGGGCTAAACCCCGCCAAAGCCATCGCCGAGATTAAAAAGATGATGGTGGAACGGCAGGGGTGATGGTACAGCCCCTAAGATAATTATTCAAAATAACATTAATCCTTGGGGATCTTATATGAATATTGAAATATTAAAAACAAAAACCTTTTTGGAAAACTAGGGGGAAAACTAGGGACAGTATACTATTATTGACTTATTATAGGATTTGATCTACAATTTAGGGATGGCTAGAATAGCAAGATTAGTGGTGCCTAAGCATCCCCATCATGTTACCCAGCGCGGTGTCCGCCGGATGAAAACTTTTATGGATGATGAGGATTATACAGATTATATTTCCATGATCTCGGAAAGTTGTCAAAAGGCTGGCACGGAGGTATGGGCCTATTGCCTGATGCCGAACCACGTCCATTTTATTATGGTTCCTTCCGATGAAGGTGGTTTGCGCGCGGCACTTGGAGAGGCACACCGTCAATATACCCGCAAGATTAATTTTCGTGAAGGCTGCCGAGGTCATTTGTGGCAGGAGCGGTTTCATTCTTTCCCCATGGATGAAAGCTATTTGATGGCCTGCGTGCGTTATGTTGAACTTAATCCCGTGCGTGCGGGTTTGGTGAAGCGCCCTGAGGATTGGGCATGGTCAAGTGCTGCGGCGCATTTAAAGGGAAAAGATGATGAACTGGTTATGGTAGAACCAATGCTAAATCGTTTTCCTGAATGGGAAGTGTTTCTTGAAGGCGGGATAAAGGAGGGCGAGCAGAAAGCCCTGCAACTACATACAAGGACAGGCCGGCCATTGGGGGAAGATAACTGGGTGCATGGACTGGAAAAAGAAACAGGCCGGACGTTAAAGAAAAGACCCGTAGGCCGCCCAAAGAAACGGAAGATGAATAAAAAATAGCATACTGTCCCCTATTACCACCAAAAGCAACCTATTCGCCCTTTCCTGAAAGGGCACAGTAACCGAAGACCATAATGGTCTGAGGCAAGGCCGACTGGCCGCCCGAGCTGATGCGAGGAGGGGGGGCGCCCACGGCGCGGGGGAGTTATCCCCCATCAACAAAAATGAAAAGCCGTAAGTTCCGGCCATAACCCCATAATACTCAGGCCAGATCTTTAGCCAGCCACACGTTCCGTCGTTATCTTTTTTACTGTTCCAAACTGTGCGAGATATGTACTTGAGGGAAAGAGTGT
>UOFW01000055.1_pt1 | contig 16225 bp, 17 predicted proteins | sample 1989241 | NCBI WGS metagenome assembly UOFW01 (sample SAMEA4712195, study PRJEB27164) | hydrothermal vent metagenome | biome: marine basaltic hydrothermal vent biome; feature: marine hydrothermal vent; material: mineral | place: Pacific Ocean | collected 2011-06-14/2011-07-23 | depth 1719 m | reverse complement strand
TTTTCTATGAAAAAATATGACGGACGCATGTCTGAAGTTGCGCGCCGGCTGGGCGTTGGACGCTCTACGCTCTATCGCAAAGTGGCTGAATTCGGGCTGGATGGGGCCGGGATTTAGATAAACTTTTGCCCTTTCTTTAGATAATAAGAAGAATAATCAGCTACTATGAAGCCTGAAAGGTAGGCACTATGTTATTATATTTGCTTGGTGCGCTAATACCGCCGCTTGGTATTTTATTATATGGCAGGATAATGCATGCGGCATTTAATGCTCTGTTATGGACCTATGCCATTATGACGCCGGGGGTCTTGGGCTTAATATTTTGGCTGGGGGCTGTCATGCATGCCACATATGTCATCCATGATGCCCGAACCCGCCCGTTAAAAAATAATGACTTTTCACTTTAATGATAAAAACACTTTAAATCCGGCATTGGATTTGCAAGACTGTCTCCTATGATAAAATAGGAGGTATCGCAACATGATTTATATACTGGCCGTCATAATCCCGCCCTTGGCCTTATTAATGCAGGGTAAAATTTTTCAAGCCATTATCAATGCCGTCTTTTGGATATTAGGGTTGATCTTTTTACTTATTGGCGGGTTTATTCTCTGGGGAATTACCGTATTGCACGCCATCATTGTTATAAATGGCGCAAGGTCTGATGCGAATACCCAAAAAATCGTGGATGCGATTAATGCGGGTAAAAAAGATTAGGCAAAGAAAAAAGACGCAATTAAAGCGTCTTGTTTCTCTTAGTTAAGGTAAATGGTTAACCGCGTAGCATGCCGAGCGCATGGGCATAGAGATCAATGAGGGCTTCATGTTCTTGTCTTTCGTGATCTTCCATTTTACGCATCCTGACGATTTGCCGCATGATTTTCACGTCAAAGCCAGAGGATTTGGCCTCTGAATAAACGTCCTTGATGTCGTCCGTCATATTCTTCTTTTCTTCTTCCAGTCTTTCTATACGTTCGACAAAAGACCGCAATACATCCTGCGCAATACCATTAACATCCGTCATAAATATTCCTCTTGAGTTAAATTTGGCTGCACAATATCGGGCAGGAGAAAATTTCGCAACCTGAAAAATAATAATTACATTTCCTTATTTTTTTTCAGGCTTTCTTCCATCAATTGCATCTGTTCAGGGGTCGCGGCGCTCTGGTGGTTTTTAACCCAGTCCGCATAGGGCATGCCATAAATTATTTCGCGGGCCTCCGCTTTATCAAGGGTAAGCCCTTTTTCCTGCGCGGCATCCTGATACCAGTTGGCAAGGCAATTCCGACAAAAACCCGAAAGCCCCATGAGGTCGATATTCTGAGCATCGGTTCGCTTGGCAAGGTGAGAGAGGAGCCTTCTGAAGGCGGCGGCCTCAATTTCGATACGGCTTTGATGATCCATTGCTGGTCTCCTTATAGGTTAATATTTTTTGAAGGTTCTTAATTGCTCGTCCTGCGCGATTTTTGTCAGGTCATCGTTTAAAATATCAGTCCAGAGATCAATGCCGCCCTGGCTGCTTACTTCATCCTGCCGGATTTCTATGGTAACATGGGGCGCGCCATGGTCATAACCATGGCGGTTCATGGTAAAAAACAGATCCCGGCCAGAATAAGGCTGGTTGTCGCCAACATTATATCCCCTTGCTGTCAGATGGTGTATCAAAGCCATTGCAAGGCGCGGATCCTTATTCCATAACATGCCTGCCTGCCATGGTCGATGTTGCCCCTTCATGTGCGGGGTAAAGCTGTGAATACCGCAAATGAGCGGCACTTTGCCCGATTGTATTTTGTCCTTAACCAATATTTCTGTCCGATCATGGAAGGCATGATAAAAACGATCCTTGCGGCGGTTGATCTCTTTATGGGAAAGCGTTTGGTTTTTTGGAATTGTAATGTTATCGCTGACAGTGGGAATCAGGGTTTTATGATCTTCTTCGCGGTTGGGGTCAATTAACAATCGTGAGAATCTGGCCATGATTGCCGGGGCATTCAGGCGTGCGGATAATTGCCGGGTCAATTGTGCCATGCCAATATCCCAGGCAATATGTTTGTCTAGGAAATCCATATCCAGCCCCAGATTATGATATTCAGGGGGGATATAATTACTGGCATGTTCGCAGATTAAGATGATATTGGCCGTGCCCGTAGCATTGAGGACTTCATAGGCATGATTGGGCCCATAATCTGTTGGGGTATGTGAATTTTTAAACACAGATATTTGCCTTGGTTTAAGAATGTGGCCCATAATGCATATTATATTTAGGGGCTTAAAAATAAAAAAACAATATTTATCGGAAAATTCCATGAGAATTAACCCATAATAATGTAAATTTCAAAACACTTATATAATATGTTCACGGGACTAGTTTATTATGTTAGAAAATGATCTCAAATAATTGCTATGATAACCCATAATATTGGAAGATAGAATATGCATCGCCAACGCTGCACCAGAATAATTGCTACTTTAGGGCCGTCTAGTTTTGACGTTGAAACCATCAAAAAACTATCAGACGCCGGCGCTGATGTCTTTCGGCTTAATATGAGTCATGGCAACCACAGCGATATTAGCCAAATGCATTCGGCAATTCGTGAAGTCGAGAATATGACAGGCCGTGCCATAGGAATAATGGCCGACCTGCAAGGGCCAAAATTGCGCGTTGGGGTATTTGACGGTGATAAAGTTGCATTGGTCAAAGGCAAAGAATTTATCCTTGATATGGATGATAAGCCGGGGACAAAACATCGGGTTTGTCTGCCGCATCCGGAAATTTATCAGGTCGTGGAAAATGGAACGGATCTGTTGCTTGATGATGGTAAAATCAGGTTAAAAATCAATAAGGTAGAAGATAATAAAATTATTACGGAGGTCACCGTAGGCGGCGTTATCTCCAATCGTAAAGGGGTGAATGTACCCAGTGCTATTCTGCCGTTATCCGCCTTAACCAAAAAAGATAAAAAGGATCTGGATTTTGTATTGAGCCTCGGTGTTGACTGGGTTGCGCTGTCTTTTGTTCAAAGGCCGGAGGATGTTGAGGAAGCCAGAAAAATCATTGGCGGCAATGCTTCTATTATGGCCAAATTAGAGAAACCGGCAGCTTTATATGCCTTGGATGAGATCATCGCACTCGCGGATGCGGTGATGGTTGCGCGCGGGGATATGGGGGTCGAAATGCCCATGGAAGAAGTTCCAGCAAAACAGAAAAAGATCATCCGGCACGCGCGAAGGGCCGGAAAGCCGGTTGTGGTGGCGACACAAATGCTGGAAAGTATGATTGCCAGTCCAGTCCCAACCCGCGCAGAGGTTTCTGATGTGGCAAATGCGGTATTTGACGGTACAGATGCCATTATGCTATCCGCTGAATCAGCCGCCGGCGACTATCCGGTTGAGGCCGTAAGCTATATGGACCGGATTGCCAGAAAAGTAGAGCAGGAACCCAGTTATAGAAGAGCGCAGGGAAAAGAGGAAATCAGGCTTGAACCTACTTCTGCCGATGCCTTGAGTTCTGCGGCAAAGCAGGTTGCGACGACATTGGAGGCTGCGGCGATTGTAACCTATACAACATCCGGCTCAACAGCGATCAGGGCGGCACGGGAGCGTCCTAATACGCCTCTATTGGTTTTAACCCCCAATCAAATGACGGCGCGCCGATTGACCATGGTCTGGGGCTTGAACTGCGTTCATACAAAAGATGCCGTGAATTTTCAGGACATGATTGATAAGGCGTGTCAAATTTGCCTGCAGCATAATTTTGCGCGACTTAATGACAGAATTGTGATTACGGCAGGAATGCCTTTTGGCTCACCCGGGAAAACTAATGTGCTGAGAATAGCGCGCATTCAGAGCTATCATAAGGAATAGGGCATATATCCTACAGGGAAATTATTTGGTGACTGGTCAGATATGTTCTTAAATTTTCAGGACTGGTGAATTGATGGGTTTGAAAACCCATTTTCTGGGCCGCGATTATATTTTCCTGACGATCATCAATGAAGAGACTATGCGCCGCAGGAATGCCGGTACGCTTTAGCAGTATTTGATATATGCGCGGATCAGGTTTGGTGATTTTCTCCTCTCCTGAAACAATTATATCCAGAAATAAATCCATAAAATCATGGGCCTGTTTAAAGGTTAGAAATTTCTCGGCTGGGAAATTTGTCAGGCCAAATAAAGGATATTTCTGATTGTGCAATTGATGCAGAATCTGAACGCTTCCTTCGATAATGCCGCCAAACATATTGTCCCACTGGCTGTTATAGGCGGCGATCATATGGACATATTCTGGAAATTTTTTTTGTAAAAGGCTTATGTTTTCTGCGAAGGGTACGCCCTGATCATGTCTGTTATGCCATTCTAAGGTGCAGACCTTCGAGAGAAAATAATCTAATTCCTGTGGGTTGCTTTTGAAGAGTGCTTCAAAAGCCAAGCGCGGATCCCAGCGCACCAATACATTTCCAACGTCAAATATAATGGCTTTGATTGGTGGATTCAATGGCACATGATTTTGCATGAAATGGCCCCGAAAATGAAGAAGACCGTGCTCTTGGGGGGGAAGCACGGTCTCCTATTAACTGTTGACCAAGGCCAACAGAAAATTTTGAGTATTAACCTTGACGCGCTTTAAAGCGACGATTGGTTTTATTTATCACATATGTACGTCCACGACGACGAATAACCCGGCAATCGCGATGACGATTTTTCAATGATTTTAAAGAATTTACAACCTTCATGGTATTTTCCGCCTGACTAAAATAAATCTAAATTAATTACTTAAAAGTTTGGGCGGAAGCTATAGGCGATCGCAGTGAATGTCAATAATAAAGCAATTATAAATGCAGAAAATATCTGCCTGTCAAATCACGCCAATAAATCGCGTCAATAACTCATTAAAAAATTTGTTATTCCTTAACACTCCTTAAAGGAGGCCGCTGTACTATAGTCTTATAATAACTCATTTTATGAATAAATACAATATTGAAAAAGAACGATGTTAAAGAATGAAACTTCAGATAAAAAGCCTGAAATAGTGCTTGAAATGCCAAAGGAAATAGGATCCGTAACTTTGGTGAATGGTAACGATACGGTGGTTTTATGCGATATAAATGATTTAAAAAAAACTTTGGGCATGAATGATTCACCTCTTTTGCCGGCAGGGCAGATTGGGGCAATTGTTAAAATCAAAGTTAATAAGGGTTTCGTATATGCGACTGTAAGGGAACTTGTTCGGCACGATGCCCGAATAGAAGATAGCACTGGGCCTGTGAAGCATATAAGGATGTATCTGGATTATCTGGGACAGGGCGTCCGGGCGCCTTATACCCCGACCGGGGTCAGTTTTGATCGTGGGATAACGGATTTTCCGGTGCCGGGTCAGCTCGTTTATGAGGTCAGCTATGATGATCTTGAAGCAATTTTTGGAGATAATGATACTAATCATTTTCATATTGGGACGGTGTTTCCGCAGCATATGACCCCTGCCAGCATTAAAACAGACAGTATGTTGGGAAAACATTTTGCCGTACTTGGTAGTACGGGTACGGGCAAGTCTTGTACTGTGGCGCTTCTTATTCATCGTATCGTTGAAAGAATGCCAAAAGGTCATATCATTATACTTGATCCCCATAATGAATATGCAGCAGCATTTAAAGATTGCGGGAAACATTTTGATATAAGCAATCTTCGCTTACCCTATTGGATGATGAATTTTGAAGAGCATATTGAAATGTTTATCGGACGAACAGATTCGGCGGACCGTGAAGTTGAGGTTGATATTTTACGGCGTTGTATTTATGCGGCGCGCGTGGATGCCGCAACGAACCTGCAGTCAGAAAAAATCACCGTTAATTCACCAATTCCCTATAAACTTTCTTTCATTCTGGAATTCTTGGATAATAGTATGGGCAAACTTGAAAATCCGGAAAGTTTGACGTCTTTTATGCGCGTTAGGGCTAAGGTTGAAGAATTAAGGCGTGATGTGCGTTTTTCATTTATGTTCTCTGGTATGCTGGCGCATGATAATCTGAAAGAAGTCATTAAGAATCTGTTACGTTTTCCAGTTGATGATAAACCTGTCTCAACCATTGATCTGTCCGGCGTACCATCAGAAATCGTCAATGTTGTTGTCTCCATGATCAGCCGGTTGGTTTTTGATTTCGCCGTATGGACCAAGGGGGATAATTCACGGCCAATTCTTTTGGTCTGTGAAGAGGCTCATAGATATGTACCCAATTCAGAAAATACCGTTTTTGTCTCAGCGCGAAAATCTATTGAACGCATTGCCAAAGAAGGCCGAAAATACGGCGTTTCGTTGGGACTGGTATCACAAAGACCGGCAGATGTTTCTGAATCAGCCCTGTCACAATGCGGCACTATTTTTGCCATGCGTATGAATAACGAGCGTGATCAATCGTTTGTCGAACATGTCATGCCGGAAGGCAGCAAAGGTACTTTGGCAGCATTATCTTCATTGCAAAATCGTGAGGCTCTGGTGGTTGGCGAAGGGGTGAGGGCACCGGTTCGTGTTTTGCTTGACAAACTGGATGAAAATAAAAGACCCGCAGGCGGCAACCCTTCCTATTCTGAAGATTGGCAAAAAGAAATCGAAGATGATGGCTTCATTGTTGATACCATCGAAAACTGGCGTAATCAGGGGCGGTAATATTGAATCTCGTAGGGGTTTGCTCCCTGTTTCTTGCGGCGGAAATGTTAATTTAGGGCCTGTATTGGGGCCTGTATTGGGGCCTGTATTAGGACCTGTAAAAGAAAAATGAATTTTATAATTTTTTAGCATAAATTATTAATAATATATTCAGTAATCTAGATTAAACAATACTGAAGCAAGAAAAACTTCTTGTAGGTGCAGATTTTATTAAAGGCGGTTGAAATGGATCAGTTTGATAACAAAAAAAATAATACGCAAGAAAATGCAGGGGGAATATTCACAATAAAAAATTCATTATTTGGCATTGTTGCAATATTGGTTTTAATTGTTGTTTCTTTTAGAATTACCTCAGTAATTGATGCGTCAAATTATAAGGCTGAATTGGAAAAAGCCATTGTTATAAATGAGTTTTCTGATCACCTTATTGAGGCAACAAATTATTTCTCCCTTGAAAGAGGCGTGATGGTTATTGCCTTGGGTTCTGAGAAGGCTATTTCCTCAAATTTTAGCACAATGATTAAAGAAAACCGTAGCAAGGGTGTTGCCGCATATCAAAAAGCAATGGCGACCTTTGCCGAAATGGATGATTTCCCCCGTAAGAAAACCCTTGTTTTGGAAGTCAATGAAAATTTCGAGGCTTATTTGGATGCGCAGGGTGATGCAGACCGGGTCAGTTTGATATCGGTCGTAAATGAACAGGATTTTGACGTTAAAAGCAGCAAAAGCATGGAAAAATCGCGCAGTGGCCGTAAGTTCCGCCGGGCTATAGAGGCGTTGAATAGTAAAGTGCATGAAATTCGCCTTGCCTCAGAATTTGAAGCCAACATTTCCAATGCGCGAATTATTCTTTATCAACAATTAAAGAATTCTCTGGCTGAAATGATTGAATATTCTGATCGTGAGTGGACTGGTCTGGGCACGGCAATTTCATCTAAAAAGTCAATATCCGAGAATATGATAACGACCATGTCTTCATATGGTGGTCGTGTGAATTCCAATTGGGCGATGGTGAACGCCCTATTGTCAAGTAGTTTTATTGATGAAAAATTGAAAAGCTATGCAAAAATTGTGAATGTGGATTTCTTTGAAGGTTTACGTGGCCTAAAAGATGAAATCTATGACGTATCATATGATGCGGCGGCTTCACAGGATATGGATTCTAATGTCGTTATGGCAGAATATCCTGTGACGGCGGCCGAGTGGATTGATCAGGCAAACGCAGCAAATAAGTCTATTCAAGATCTTAATAAGGCCGTGGGTAACTCGGCCCGTAATGCCGCACTAAAGAGTGAATCCGAAGCTAATACGCAAATGATTACCGGTATTATGGTCTTGATCACGGCGTTACTCATTGGTATTAGCGCATTTTGGCTTGTCGTTAAGCGGATCACACGCCCCTTGACCTGCCTTGGAGATACGATGTATGAAATTTCCCATGGTGATCTTGACTCTGAAATTCTGGGGATTGACCGGCGGGATGAAATAGGATCTATGGCCCGTTCCTTGCAAGTTTTCAAAGAAGCGGCAGTAGAAAAATTACGTCATGAGGCCGAAGAACAAAAAGCGGCAGAAGAAAGACAAATCAAAAAAGAACGTAAGGCCATAGCTACGCGCGAAGAAGAAGAAAAACTTCGCCAGCAGGAAGAAGATCGCGAAAGAAATCTGCGTGAGACCCGTCAGGCCGAGATGCTGGCTCTTGCCGATAATTTTGAATCGTCTGTTATGGAAATTGTATCATCTGTTGCAGCAGCATCTAGTGAAATGGAGAAAAATGCCCGGGATATGTCTTCAGTCGCAGAAGAGACAACCCATCAAGCGACTTCTGTCACGGCGGCTTCTGAGCAGACAAGTTCCAATATCCAAACTGTGGCCAGTGCCGCAGAAGAACTGTCGGCATCTGTTAAAGAAATCAGTCAACAGATAATCCAGTCCAATGAGTATTCATCCAATGCAGTTTCTGAAACTGAAAAGGCAACGGTAGAAATTCAGGGATTGGTTGAAGCAGCTCAAAAAATTGGTGATGTTATTAGCCTCATTAATGATATTGCGGAGCAGACTAACCTTCTGGCGCTGAATGCGACTATTGAAGCAGCGCGCGCTGGAGAAGCTGGGAAAGGGTTTGCGGTTGTCGCGTCCGAAGTTAAAAGTCTGGCAAGTCAGACAGCAACGGCTACGGATGAAATAACAATACAAGTAGGGAGTATGCGAGATGCTACCGAGAAGGCGGTCTCTGCCATAGCAGGTATCCAGAATGTCATTAAGAGGATTGATGATACGTCAATTTCTATTTCATCTGCTATGGAGGAACAAGATGCATCAACCCAAGAAATCGCCCGCAATGTGTCAGAGGTATCAGCCGGTACGCAGGAAGTTACGAGCAACATTCATGTGATGAGTGATGGCGCAAAATCTACTGGTACAGCGGCAAATGCTGTATTGGACTCTGCCCATAATATGTCGGCGCAGTCTGCAGAGTTACGTCTGCAACTTGAAAAATTCCTGGAAAAAATTCGCGCGGCATAAAGCATGAAACTTCAGTAGAACAAATGTCATAAAATTAAAAGGGTGCTTTTTTAGCATCCTTTTTTTTATGGGCTTGAATTTAAACGGTTAATATGATCTTGCCCATATTCTCACCGCTCTCTAAATATTGATGGGCGGCGGCGGCGTCCTTAAGGGAAAAGACTTTGTTGATGACTGGCTTAATCCGTCCTTGTTCGATTAGGGGCCAGACTTTTTGACGCAAGCTTTCGGCGATATCAGCTTTAAATGCCGTTTCGCGTGCGCGCAGGGTGGAACCCGTAAAGGTTAGGCGTTTCAGCATGATGGGCAAGATGTTGGCTTTAATTTTTGGCCCGCGCAGGACGGCAATCAGGACAATACGGCCCTCTACAGCCATTACTGTGAAATTCTTCTTCATATAGTCTCCGGCAACCATATCAAGTAAAAGATTCACGCCTTTGCCGCCGGTGAAGGACTTTACCTCTTCCGCAAAATCCTGAGTTTTATAATTGATGGATAAATCCGCACCAAGCTCAGTACAGAAATCGGTTTTTCTGTTGGTGCCAGATGTGGTGATGACGGTTGCGCCAAAGGCCTTGGCCAATTGGATTGCTGCGGTGCCAATCCCTGATGTCCCGCCGTGAACCATGAAGGTCTCGCCTTCTTTTAATCCGCCCCGGTCAAATACATTGGACCATACGGTAAAGAAGGTTTCTGGCAAGCCCGCAGCCTCTATCATGGTTAAATTTTCTGGAACGGGCAGACATTGCGCCGCCTGAACGGTGCAATATTCTGCATAACCACCACCAGAAAGCAGCGCCGTGACTTTATCGCCAAGTTTCCAGCCCGTGACACCGCCGCCTATTTCAACGACTTCTCCGGAAACTTCAAGTCCGGGTATTTTTGAGGCGCCTTTGGGCGGTGGATACATCCCGGTGCGCTGCATAATATCAGGCCGGTTTACGCCCGCAGCATAAGTCTTGATCAGCAGGTCACCGCCTTTGATTACAGGCAAAGGCATTTGAACAGGTTTAAGGACTTCTGGGCTCCCAAATTCACTGATTTCAATGGCTGTCATTAATTTAGGCAAGGGGGTGGTCATGGGGAATCCTCTTTTTGAATTTCAAGTTTTCTATGATATAGAGCAATTTCTTGAATAACAAAAGGTGAAGCATAGAAAATGTCATTTTCTGATTTTGATGATGAATTGGAGAGGTTGAAAGATTCCCCCATAGCACCCCTGATAAAGGAAGATCTGGCCGTACATTCCGTAGAAATGTTAAATTTACGGCTTCGGGCGCTAAAGTCTGAAATAAGACGCACAGATAAAGCAATTGAGAGCAAGGGAGATGCTAAGAATTCTGCGGAAAGTTTTTTCAAATAAAAAACCCTGCCTAAGTTTCTACGCATAGGCAGGGTGATTTATTATTTATTTATTTCCCCGCTTTTTTTGGGTTATTAATGGCAATTTTACGGGGTTTGAGGTGTTCGGGGACTTCTCTTTGCAGGTCAATGGTCAATAAGCCATTGTCCAATTCAGCATCAATGACACGAATGGTTTCGGCCAAGCGAAAACGACGTTCAAAAGAACGTTTGGCAATGCCGCGATGTAGGAACCTGCCGTCATCCTCGTCTTCTTTCTCGGCATTATTTTTGGCCGAAACGACGAGAACGCCTTCATTGATTGCCACATCAAGGTCATCTTCTGAAAAACCGGCAAGGGCAATGGTAATTCTATAATCATCTTCACTGATTTTTTCGATATTATAGGGCGGGTAGGAGGCTTCATTGCTGCCCAGTGATGTATCAAGCAGTCGATTAATATGGTCAAATCCGATGGAAGACCGCAGAAGGGGGGTTAAATCCATTGTACGCATAATCTATCCTTTCTCTATAGCGATATATTTAACGTTCCACCAAAAGGCTGAAACTGTTAAGTTAACATTTAAATATTATATTTGGCCCAAAATTGGCACCGCATATAAGATATAGATAATTCTGTAAAATATAATTTCAAGAAGCTTGCTTGGAAAAAGTAACCGCCTATTAAGGAAACCATTCTATGATAGGCTGCTATTGTAATCTGGATGTGACCCTATGACGCAGAAAAATACCTTTGAAGATGGATTTCTGGAGCCACGTTTTTTGGAAAAATCATATAAAGAAGCTATGGTATTAACCCAAGAAGTCGCCAATTATTTTGAATTGGAAAATAAACCCATACTAAAAGACTTAAATGAAGGGCCAGGTGTTTCTTACGCCAGTGAGACCATGCGTGTATCAACATGCCTGATGCAGGTAATGTCTTGGTTCTTGGTTCAAAAGGCGGTAAATAATGGGGAGATAACGCCAGAGCAGGCGAGCGGATCACCGTACCGTTTAGGGGCGTTTGATATATGTCTGGCTGAGGTCGATACCGAGAATGGCAAACTGCCTGAACAATTTGTCATATTCTTGCATAAAGCGCAAAACCTCTATCGGCAGGTTGCGCGAATGGATCATATGCGTTACGGCAATAGTGCAGCCATTAATTCGGTTCATAACATGCTTGACCGGATCCAAGAGAATAATAACGCCTCATAACAAATGGTTATATTCATTATTGCCCGCTATTAATCAGGTATAGAAATTCAGAGGCCACTTACGTATAAAGCGACCTCTGAACTTAACGTCATTTTGAATTTTATTTGGATAGTTTAAAAGTTGCGAAACGTTTGTTGAACTGTGCAACACGTCCTTTATCCGCAATTTTCTTGCTTCCACCTGTCCAAGCAGGATGTGACAATGGATCAACTTCCAAAGTCATTGTATCGCCTTCTTTACCCCAGGTAGAAAAGGTTTTGTAAGTGGCTCCGTTCGTCATCGTCACTGTGATTTCATGGTAGTCTGGGTGAATATTCTGTTTCATCGCTATTGTTCTCCGCGAAAATTTGTTGCGCCTATATACCCAACCAAAATTATGAAAGCAAGGATAGTTTATACTTTTTTTTGTCATTCCGTGATTTTTTTACGATCAACGCTGTTCGGCGTTGTTCAAGGCCGGGATGCCTGCTATAGGCATGGAGTAGATTAATGCATAAAGGCTCTAAAAGACTATATGGAAAATTCAGACAATACGCATGCCACGGATTCAAAAGCGGCCCCGGATTCAAAAACAGATGTCCGCGCAAAGAAAAAAATATCTGAGATCAAACTGTTATGGGGGTTTCTGTCTCAATATAAATCATATATTGCCATGGCGCTTGTGGCGCTTGTCATCGCTTCCGGGGCGACTTTAATGATTCCCTATGCCTTTCGGAATATGATTGATGATGGATTTTCCAGTGAGAATGCTGATCTGGTCAATGTTTATTTTATTTTTCTTTTGCTGGTTGCCTTTATTCTAGCTGTGGCGACCTTTGCGCGTCACTATTATGTGTCATGGATAGGGGAGCGCGTTGTTGCAGATATCAGAAACGCGGTTTTTGGTAATGTCATAAGATTAAGCCCAACTTTTTTTGAGAAAAACCTGTCCGGGAATATTGTTTCTCGCCTTACGACCGACACGACGGTTATTCAGTCCGTGGTTGGTTCTACGGTATCGATTGCTTTGCGTAATATACTAACGTTGATTGGCGGGTTGCTTTTCATGGCTTTCACCAGCGCCAAGATGCTGGGGCTTGTTTTACTGGTTGTTCCCCTTGTGGTTGTTCCGATAATCTTTCTGGGCCGTAAAGTTCGCAAGCTTTCAAGTCAAACGCAGGATAAAACGGCCGCCGCAAGTGCAAAGGCAAATGAGAATATCGGCGCGGTTCAAATCATTCAGGCCTTTACGCAAGAAAAACGGGAAATAGAAAAATTTGGCGGTTATGTCGAACAGGCTTTCAATGTCGCCATTGAAAGAATTAAGATTAGGTCATGGCTTACCGGAATTGTAATCCTGATGATATTTGGGGCGATGGATCTTGTGTTATGGGTTGGCGCCTCTGATGTTATATCGGGCAAGATGACCGGCGGCGAGTTGGCATCATTTGTCATGTATGCCGCGCTCGTTGCGGGGGCTGTGGGGTCGTTAAGTGAAGTTTATGGTGAATTACAAAGGGCAGCTGGTGCGATCAGCCGATGCGTCGAAATTATTTCTACTGAAGCCGATATCAAGGCACCGGAAAATCCACAAGCCTTTCCAAAACAACATGAAGGAAGAATAGAGTTCCGTGATATGACTTTCACATATCCTTCAAGGCCGAATGAGAAAATTTTAAACGCCTTCACGTTGTCTGTGACCAAGGGAGAAAAACTGGCTATCGTTGGGCCTTCCGGTGCGGGGAAATCCACCGTATTTCAATTGATACAAAGATTTTATGATCCGGCTGCGGGGCAAATCTTAATAGACGGCGTTAATATTAAAGATGCGGATCCGGAAGAGGTGCGCAAGCGGTTGGCTATTGTTCCGCAAGAAAGTATAATTTTTGCGACCAGCGTAGAGGAAAATATTCGCTACGGAAATCCAAATGCAACAGATGAAATGGTGCAGGCCGCCGCCGTTGCGGCGCGGGCGGATGAATTCATTATTAGATTGCCGGAAGGTATGCAAACTTATTTAGGCGAACGCGGCAGCCGTCTTTCTGGCGGGCAGCGCCAAAGAATTGCCATTGCCCGTGCCATATTGAGGGATGCCCCCATTTTACTACTTGATGAGGCCACATCATCATTGGATGCGGAAAGCGAGCAGAAGGTGCAGGAAGCCCTTGAGAAGCTTATGCAGAACCGGACGACCCTTGTTATCGCGCACAGGCTTGCCACAGTACAGAAAGCCGATAGAATCGTTGTTTTGGATGGGGGACAAATTGTTAATATTGGCACCCATGAGGAGCTTTTGAAGGCAGATGGGGTTTATGCTCGCCTAGCCAAACTTCAGTTTGGCGAAAGTTAAACAAACCACAAACTTCAGTTTGGCGAAAGTTAAACAAACCACAAACTTCAGTTTGGCGAAAGTTAAACAAACCACAAACTTCAGTTTGGCGAAAGTTAAACAAACCACAAACTTCAGTTTGGCGAAAATTAAGGGGATTACCTTTGGGTTAACCGCATTTCAATTCGTCTGTTACGCTTTAAGGCTTCCGGTGAATTGCTTGTATCCAGAGGGTGAAATTGTCCAAACCCTGTGGCGGCTAATCTTTCTGCCGGTATTCCCTCGGAAATCAGATATTTCACAACCGATAAGGCCCGGGCCGTCGACAGATCCCAATTGGAGGGAAATTGCTGGGTTCTGATGGGCAGAATATCGGTATGACCATCAACCCGCAGAACCCAATCAACGCCGGCCGGTATATTGGCCGAAATTTCCTTTAACGCGCTGGCAAGCACCTTCATTTCTCCTTGCCCCGCAGTGCCAAGAACGGCAGAACCAGAGGAAAATAACACCTCTGACTGGAAGACGAAACGATCGCCATGAATACGAATATCAGAACGGTTGCCGAGTATTTTTTTCAGACGACCAAAAAATTCGGATCGGAACTGGCTGAGTTCCTGTACTTTTGAGGCGAGGGCGGCATTCAATCTTTGGCTAAGGTTTTCAATGGATACGCGTTGTTCCTTATCGCGTGCCTCAGACGCTTCCAAGGCGGCATTAAGGACAGAAAGCTGCTTGCGCAAACTGGTTAATTGATGGTTTAACAAATCGATTTTACGATTTGCGGCTTGCGTCAATTCTTTCTCTCTGGCCAGCGTTGCAGTTGACTCCCGATATCTTTTTTCCAAATCACGGATGATCTGGACTTGATCATCACGGCTTCTCTTCACGCGCGTCCCCCGGCCCTGTGAATCGGCAAGGTCTGACTCTAATTCTATGATCCGGGCTGCGAGGTCTTCTTTGGAAATATTGGCTTCCTGAAGATTGGAAGACAGGCGATTGAATTCAACATTAAGATCATTATTAATTTGTTCCTGAATGGCCAAACTATCCTGAAGGTCGAAGATTTCAGCCCGTAACTTGTCCAATATATCTTCTTTACTTGATAGGGCCTGCCCCAAAAAGAATTGTGCGAGCATAAAAATAGACAGTAAAAATATAATCACGAGCAGCATGGTGCTCAAGGCATCAACAAAACCCGGCCAAGTATTATCCGTGCCGGATCCGGGCCGTCGGCCTCTACGCAAAAGCGGCATCAGTCATCCTTTCTGGCAGTTAGTTTCTTGCCAGTGGTAATGAGCGGTTTTTTATTTCCCTTGGGTTTTGGGGTAGGCATATCATAGTCCATAGAGTCCTGAATGACCTTTGTATCATGTTTTTCTGGCGGATGCTCTTTTTCAGATATGCTGCCTTCAGGCAGACCAGTATCCATAGCTGTTCTATCAACTATGCCGCCCAAGGTACGGGCTAAAAGCTTGAATTCTGATTTCAGGGTATCGTTGAATTGATTTTGACCTTTGATGGTTTCTTCAATCAGATATTTAACCTGTACATCAATATTACGCAGATGTTTGATTTGAATTTTATCTTCCTCACCAGCATTCTGATTTGAAAATAACTCAAGCATTTGTTGGAGGACAGACCGCATGCCCGATTGGCTATCGGATAATGTGGCAAGCTGTTCTGATAAATTCAACATGGCTGTATTAACTTCATTGCGTCTTTCTTCGCTGCGGGATATGACATTATGAAGATTGTCCAGACTATCTGCGGATTGCTCCAAAAGGGCGCTAACGTAAGCTGGTACGGAAGCATCGCCGACGTCTATATCAAGACTGCTTCCTCTGGATAATTTCGTGACGCCGGAGAGCCAGTCCTCAAGGTCATTAAAGAAGCGAGATTGTGCTTGCCCGGCTTGAAGGTCAATGAAACCAAGCACGACAGAGCCGGCGAGACCGAATAGAGAAGAGCTGAACGCCGTTCCCATGCCGCCGAGCGGGGCCGCGAGGCCTTCTTTTAGATCTTCGAATAAAACACCAATATCATTGGAGCCGACGGTCAGATTATTGATGGTATCTTTAATGGAACCAATTGTCCCGAGCAACCCCCAGAAGGTGCCGAGCAGCCCAAGAAAAATCAAAAGCCCGATGAAATAACGGGTTATCTCG
>UOFW01000205.1_pt1 | contig 16249 bp, 15 predicted proteins | sample 1989241 | NCBI WGS metagenome assembly UOFW01 (sample SAMEA4712195, study PRJEB27164) | hydrothermal vent metagenome | biome: marine basaltic hydrothermal vent biome; feature: marine hydrothermal vent; material: mineral | place: Pacific Ocean | collected 2011-06-14/2011-07-23 | depth 1719 m | reverse complement strand
CCAGCCCTAATCTGTCCGGCGGGATGATAGAAGAGCTGGACATATTTATGATGAAAAGCAATGTATCTTACGGCGATGAATTGAGCATGGACTTTCCTTTACAGCGGGACGGCACGTTGTCAGAACAAAATAAAGATAGGCTTACGTCATTATCGGCATTGTTCAAGAAACGCGGCCTGCGGTTGTCACCTGATGTGACGCCTTATGGCTTAAGCCCCAGAGAGAATCAAGCTCGGCTTCTGATTTCACGCTATGTGGTGACACCGCCGCGCTGCGGAGATTGGTCACAGCCCTCCAACAAAAATTACGGGAATTCCAGTTTGGTCAATCTGGGCTGCTCCAATCAGGCAAATCTAGGGCTAATGGTGGCCAATCCACGTGATTTGATCATTGGCGCAAGCAACGGATCCCCTGATGCAGAAAAATCTGCGAAAGCCGTCAACACATACAGAACGAAAAAACCTGCCGGGGGCACACCAAACGCATCCAACGCTAAAAAATAGTAACGGGAATAGAATATGAGCATCGCATCACTGCTAAAAAAAGATGAATCCGTCACAGATGAATTCGAAGCCTATGTCTGTGATGATGACACAACACAGGCCTTGGTCCCCGTTTTGAATGAACGGGACTGGGATCCTTCTTTGGTGAAAAAGGGGGGCATTGAAAATGCCATTAGAACGCTGGCAACGGCGGCCTCCCCAAAATTTCTATTTGTCGATCTGTCCAAATCAACATCCCCCATGGATGATATGAATGCCCTTGCCGAAGTTTGTCAGCTTGGCACGATGGTGATTGCTATCGGCACGGAAAATGACATTGATCTTTATCGAGGCTTAATCAGCTCGGGTGTACAAGAATATCTGGTCAAGCCCGTAACGACAGATCAGTTAAGAGAATGCATTCTGGCCACAGAAAATGCGTTGCGCATGGCAAGTGAGAATGCCGCACCAACAGATGAGAAACAAACAGACAAGCTTGTGGCTATTGTCGGCATAAGAGGCGGCGTGGGGGCCAGCACAATTGTCAGTAGCTGCGCATGGATCATCGCCAATGAAATGAAACAGAATACCGCCATTCTTGATATGGATATCTATTTTGGTACAGATGCTTTGACATTTGACCTGGAGCCGGGGCGCGGCCTATGCGATGCCCTTGAAAACCCGAGCCGGATTGACGGGCTGTTCATCGAGCGGGCCATGATTCGCCAAGGCGACAATCTGTCAATTCTGGGATCAGAAGCGTCATTGAACGACCCAACCTATACTGATCCTGCCGCTATGAGCCACTTGATTTCAGAATTAAAACATAATTTTAATTATGTGATTATGGATCTTCCACGAAATATGGCCGCTGAATATCCGCTGATGCTATCAGAAGCAGATGAAATCATCCTCGTATCTGATCTTACGCTGCCTGCAGCCCGTGATGTCATCCGCTTTTTAGCATTATGCAAAACCATCGCGCCTGAGACAACCGTTAAAATTGTCCTGAATAAGGTCGCTGGTGCTGGCATGGTTGAAGTGGACAAGAAAGATTTCGAAGCCTCAATAGAGCGTAACGTAGACTGGGAAATTCCTTTTGATCCAAAATTAATGGTTCAAGCTTCAAGAGCAGGGAAGCCTTTACCGCAAGCGGCCAAAATGAGTAAAATTGTTAAAATCCTTACCGCGATTAGTGCAGATATTACAGGGGACAATGCTGCTGAGGAAAAGAACTCATTTTGGAAGAAAATAACTTCAGGATCCAAAAAATAACTACTTAAATTCAGTTAATATAGTGAAATCGTGAGAAAATATGAAACCGGCATTTGGAAGAAAATCAAGCCAAGATGGGCAGACAACCCTGATCGCAAAAAAAGTGGCAAAGCCTGCTGCTTTTGGCAAGGGTCATCTGTCCTCAGCCCATGAAACGCCCAAAACAGTTTCGGGCGCGGCGAGCAATATTGTCTTATCTAATGCCAATATGGTTGATAAAGCGTATGAACTGATCGAATCCGTCATGTTGGAACAAATGGATCCCAAACATGCGCGCGAAATGGAACGTGATGAAGTTACGGCCTTTATCGAAAACCTCATTACCGAAGAAACCGGCAAACATCGCATAGACCTGAACGATCTTGAACGCCGGGACCTCGTCACGGTGCTGTTGAACGATCTATTAACATCTGATAGCAGCAACGAAAAGAAAGAAGCTGATGCAGAAGAAACAGAAGACGTTAGTGTTGTTCGCAACCATAAACAGGCGCAGAAGCAAGTAAACGAACAAAAGCATCAGGTTAGCCAAGATAGTATCATGGATGCCAAGGATCGCTTGCAACCCCTGTTACTTGAATATATTGATGCATCTGCCGCCAATGAAATGGACCGGTCCGAGCTTGCAGAACAAGTAAGCGAAGCCGTCAATGAACTGATGGCTCAAGAGAAAATCAACTTGAATTTACGCGAGCAGCGCGACCTGGTCAATATGCTGCTCCATGATATGCTTGGCCTCGGCCCCTTGGAACCTCTTTTGGGTGATGAGGAAATCTCCGAAATCATGGTCAATGGCCCCAAACAGGTTTATATTGAGAAAGCTGGCAAGCTTATACTTTCTGATGTGACGTTCCGTGACAATCAGCATCTGATGAATATCTGCACGCGAATTGTCACCGCCGTCGGCCGCCGGGTTGATGAATCTACCCCGCTTTGTGATGCCCGTCTCATGGACGGAAGCCGCGTGAATATTGTCATTCCACCGCTTGCCCTTGATGGCCCGTCCATATCAATTCGGAAATTTGCCAAGCAGAAAATCACGCTGGATCATATGATCGACTGGAAAAGCATGTCTCACAACATGGGGACGGTATTAAAAATTGCCGGTGCCTGCCGTTTGAATATTCTGATCTCGGGCGGGACAGGTTCCGGGAAAACAACCATGTTGAATGCTTTGTCCCGTATGGTTGATCCCGGTGAACGGGTGGTGACCATTGAGGATACCGCCGAACTACAGATGCAACAGCCCCATGTGGTACGGCTCGAAACACGGCCCGCAAACCTTGAGGGCAAGGGTGAAATTAGCATGCGGGACCTCGTAAAGAACGCCCTGCGTATGCGTCCCGACCGAATCATTTTGGGAGAGGTTCGCGGCGCTGAAGCATTTGACGTTCTACAGGCCATGAATACGGGACATGATGGTTCAATGTGTACCCTTCATGCCAATAACCCGCGCGAAGCCCTGACCCGTATGGAAAACATGATCGGCATGGCTGATTTAAAATTGCCTCAGAAAGCTGTCCGCGAGCAGATCGCAGGAGCCGTCGATCTTGTCGTGCAGGTTTCGAGAATGCGGGATGGTGGACGTCGTTGTGCGGCCATTACAGAAATTGTCGGCATGGAAGGCGATATTATCACCACGCAGGATCTGTTTATTTATGAGTTTACCGGAGAAGATGCGGATGGAAACCTGCAGGGCCATTTCAAGTCCATGGGTGTCCGTCCGTATTTTGCGGAAAAAGCCGCTTATTTTGGTTTGGACAAAGCTTTGATGGAGGCCTTATAGGAATAAAATGGACGTTACAAACCCAACCATAGTAACCATTGGAATCTTCGCTTGTGTTTTTATCATACTCGCGACCCTTGCCGCTGCATCTGGCATAATAGGCCAAAATAACAAGGTTATCGGAAAACGGCTTAACACAATCAGAATCCGGCATGGCAAAGATAAAACGCTGGCAAACGAACAAGCCAAGAAGAATCTTTTCACAAAAAAAGAAGTGTCTCTCTTCGACCGATTAATTCCCAAGCCCGCAGAGCTCAGGAAACGCCTGGATAAAACAGGCAAGGATATCAGCTTCAAAAAATACATCATAGCCACAATTATTACGGCTGTTTTTTGCACGCTTTTGATCGAAATCATCGGTGGTTTGGCCTTTCTACCTTCATTAATGATTGGTATTTTTCTCGGCCTTTTCATCCCTCATACCTATATTAACAGGGTGATCAAAGGCAGACTTGCTAAATTTACCAAACAATTCCCAGAAGCCATTGACTTGATTGTACGTGGCCTGCGCGCAGGCCTTCCCGTGACGGAATCAATTCATGCCGTGGCTCGGGAAATGCAAGACCCCATATCAACAGAATTTTTAAAAATAACGGACGAAATCAAGTTGGGGAAGACCATGGATGAAGCCTTATGGGCAACGGCAAAACGTCTGGATACACCTGATTTTAAATTTTTTGTTATCAGCTTGTCTGTACAGCAGGAAACCGGGGGAAATCTGGCGGAAACCTTAAGCAATCTGACAGAAATTCTTCGCGGCAGAACCAGATTAAAGCTTAAAATCAAAGCCATGATCTCAGAGGGCAAGGCAAGTGCCTATATCATTGGTTCCCTGCCGTTTCTTATGTGCGGCCTGCTTTCTGTGATGAATTATGAATATATGTCCGTCATGTTTACCGATCCAATGGGACAGATGGCCCTCGCAGGGGCCGCTGTATGGATGGGCATCGGCGTCTTTATTCTGGCGCAAATGATAAATTTCGAGGCATAGAACATGGAAGCTTACTTACCTGATGGAATTTCAGTAGAAGATGTCATAACCGTATTGGCCGCGATGTCCGCATTTCTGGTGGTTTTAGCCATTTGGAGCAGCGGGCTTATCAAAGACCCCATGCACGGCCGGATTAAACATCTGCAAGATCGCCGGCAAGACCTGAAACGGGGATATACGGCGCCTGTCAAACGCAAAGCCACCGTGAAAAGAGCATCGCATCTGGGCGCAATGCAAGCCATCGTGAACGGCTTTAACCTCTTGAAAAATGAACAGGCCGAGAAATTCCGCCTGAAGCTTTTGCAGGCCGGCTATCGTTCAAAGGACGCGCTGGTATTTTTTATGTTCTTTAAATTAATCTTGCCCATTCTCATTGGTATCGTTGCGGTTGTTCTTATTTATGGTGTCGGCATGTTTGACCTCGAACCAATGATGAAAACGCTTGCCTCCGGCGGCTCGGTTCTTGTGGCGTCTATTTTGCCGGAAACAATCTTGAAAAACATTACGATCAAACGCAATCTGGAAATGCAAAAGTCCTTGCCCGATGTATTAGACTTGCTGGTTATTTGTGCAGAAGCTGGCCTGACACTTGATTCAGCCTTACATAGGGTCGTAAAAGAAATGGCCCAAACAGGGCCAGACTTGGCAGATGAGCTTAGCTTGACCGCCATTGAACTGGGTTTCTTGCCGGAACGCAGACAAGCTTTGGCGAACCTGGCAGAACGCGTAACCTTGCCCGCTGTGAGGTCCGTAACCGCCACTCTGATACAATCAGAAAAATACGGTACGCCCCTCGCCCAGTCATTAAGGGTTTTATCCGCTGAATTCAGGAATGACCGCATGATGAAGGCAGAAGAAAAGGCGGCTAAACTTCCGGCGACAATGACCATTCCGCTTATCTTGTTTATTCTACCAACATTATTTGTTGTATTGATAGGTCCCGCAGCCTGTCAAATTTCCAGCACCCTTGTTTGAAAATGGTGCAACATGAAAAAAAATGGCCGCAAGGAGAGTTACTTAATAACCTTATTATTCAGGAGCTCTTAAGATGAAAAAAAATATCAGAAAAACACCCTTAAAGAAGTTTTTTAAGCGACTAAGGCGCAACCAAACTGGCTCTACTCTTGTCGAGATGGCCTTTGTTCTGCCGGTGATTTCATTGGCAACCATTGGCACATTAGAAGTCGGCGTCACCATGCTTAGTGTCACCATGTTGGAGGGCGCAATTTCGGAAGCCTCCCGCGCCGGCATGACAGGTTATACCGCAAATGGCCAAACGCGCGAAGACTATATCAATGATCTTCTCGCAGACAGAACCTTTGGCATGATCGACCTTAGTAATCTCGTGATCCGTCAAAGGATTTATGAAGATTTTGCGGATGTGGGGATTCCAGAGCCTTATACAGATGTCAACGGCGACAATGCCTATAGCGCAGGGGTTGATAACTACACAGATATGAACTGCAATGATCAGTGGGATTCGGAAGTTGGCACAGACGGCGTTGGTGGCCCTGGGCAGATCGTCTTATATGAAGCCATTTATGACGCAAATTTTATGACAGGGTTCTTCTCAAAAATGATGGGAGATGACGACGGTAAAATCAAGCTTACCGCGAGTACCGTCATTCAGAACGAGCCATATGGCACCCCTGATCCCAGTTGCATAGCAACCGTGAAACTTTAAGGGGATATGTCATGCTGATTAATCTTAGAAAAATAATTATACCGTCCTTCATCAGGAATCTAAAGAAATCAACCAAAGGGACTATTCTGATCGAATTTGCCTATATATTTCCGATCGTTCTGATTTTATTATTGGGCGGTTTCGAAACTTTCAGGCTTTTGATGGCCCATAGGAAAACCAATACGACAGTTATGACCGTCGGCAATCTGGTTTCTCAAAATAAGCAGCTTGACAGTGCCGCCGTTCAAAATATATTTGACGCTGTCGAAAATATTATGAAACCGCTACAATTAAGCGCAGATGGGCAAATATTCATGTCCTACGTCACTGGTACCGCTGGCGGAAATACCATAGACCTGCAGTGCAAAGGCACCACAAATATCTCCCACGCTAGTAAGATAGGGGCAGAGGGTGAAGAAGCCGACCTCAGCCGCATTCCTGGAAACTTTACCATAGCAGATACTGAAACCGTCGTCATTTCAGAAGTCGTTTATCGATATGAGCCTATGGTTATGAATCTTAGTGGGCTGTTGCATAACACCATTTTTGCGGCCCATGATATCTATCATGTGGCCGTGCAAAAACCACGCTACGCGACGATAGACTTCGAAAGTGGTTGCCCATAAAGCGTTGGAATAATAGAGGTTATTACCTATAATCCATACTGGTATCCCGCGTAATCTCAATCGCAGGAATAGCATTGTTTCCTCCTGCCCTATTGATGGGCGGAACTCCCTTCAATTCAAAATAGTTAACAAAAGGTTAATTTTTTAGTTGATTTGACGAATCATTTAGGGGATGATTCGTCTAGGGATTTGAATTCATGGGAAAAATCCGCCCAAGTATACTTCATTATTGGCGGGATTAATTATTGGCGGGATTAGTAAGGGTAAGGGTATAGCGTGTTCGTCATATGAATGTTTCGTTATTAAGCCACCGTATCTCAAAACGGTTAAAAATATCTGATACAGCGGTTTCTAGTCAGGAAATCTCTGATCCAGAGGCACTAACGATTATAGAGCCAAGGACGACTACGGGGTCAATTAAGGGGACTACTATGGGGACAGCTGCGGGATTTGAAAAAGATTTTGGGTTATTTGACTCGGTCTTCCACGAGGTCAGTACGGCTATAATAATTATTTCTAATACAACCAAAGACCTTCCTCCGGAAATTGTGGACATAAATCATCATTTTGAACTGATAACGGGTTATAGTTCTGATGAAATACAGGGCCAAAGTTTATATAAATTCCTGATCGGCACAAAATTTGAGGCCAATCGACATATCATTGAAAGAACAATAGAAAACCGGCAGGCCGCCATATTTTCTTGTCCGTGGAAGAATAAAAATGGCCAAACTCTCGATATTGATATGACCATCCGGCCCTTTAACAGTCATGATGACGGATCCAAATTCATATGTGTCCTCCGAGAAAACAAGAACGAAAATAACGTTCGAAATAATGCTGCGAAAGAAACCAAGCGAAAACTACTCGCCGCCATGCACCATAATTTCAAAACCCCACTCAATGGTATTTTGGGATATTCCGAGGTCATTATGATGGAAATGATGGGCCCCATTGGTCAAGAATCCTACAAGAGTTACGCTCAAGATATTCATGGGGCCGGAAAAGACCTGCTACAACTTATTGACAATCTTCTTGAGTTAAAAGAGCTGGAGACGACTGAATTCAGATTACAGGAAGAAAGATTCTCACTGGGCGGCATGATTGCGGAATGCCTAAAAAAAATATTCCCGCCTGCTGATAAAGGTAAAATACATCTATCGACGAACATTGAGCCAGATTTTCCAGATATTTTCGGTGACAAATCCCGTCTCCAGCAAGTTATTCATAGTCTTCTGACCAATGCGGTGAAGTTTACTCCGCCCAGCGGCGAAATTCTCCTCACGGCGACAAAAGATAAAAATGGTGCAGGCCTTATTCATTGTCAGGATAATGGGCAGGGCATGCCTTCACAACAATTGGCCAAAGCTTTTTGTCATGACACGCATCTGTCCGATATATACGCCAGCCCAACAGTTGGTATTGGATTTGGCCTTTCTTATGTCAAACAAATCATCGAAAAACATGGCGGCACAGTATCCATCATCAGTTCAGTCGGCAAAGGGACAACCGTAACCCTGTATCTTCCTGCTGAACGGCTTTGCTAGCAGTGTCAGACCTATTTGACAATATAACCTCAAAATAAAATCTGATACTTGCTTTATACCTCTTTCACCCCATATAATTATCCATATATTACAAAGTAACCATAACTTTCGGGACAAGACATGAGCAATTCTCTGAATATCATTTCCGCGAATAACCTGCGCAGCGGTTTGAATGTTTATTTCACGCAAAATGAGGGCCAGAATGAGGGCCAGAATGAGGGGGAGGCCCGTTGGGAAAAAGATAGCTCTCTTGCCTCTGTCTATTCAGAGGATCAACTGGCCACCGCATTCGAACGTGCAAAGCAGGATATGGAAAAGAATATAGTTGTTGATTGTGTCACCGTCCCAGTTGATGACAACCACAATCCGATTACCGTCCGTGAAAAAATCCGCGCGGCGGGCCCATCTGTTAAATATGGAAAATAATCCCCAGATTCAACTAAAAAGCAGATTGAAGATCTGACTATCGGTATAAAGGACACAGATATGATCATATTACAGATTTATGCCGACAATCCCCTTAGAAACTTTCACTATCTGATCGCTTGCCCACAAACCCGCGATGCCATGGTGATTGATCCGCTTGACGTGAACAAATGCCTTGAAGCTGCCGCAGGCCAAAACTTAAATATTACCAAAATCCTCAACACCCATGAACATTGGGACCATATCGACGGAAATGCGCAAATGAAGGAAAAAACAGGCGCGAAAATATATGCCCATCATGGCGCGATGGAAAAAATCGGCAATGTTGATGTGGGATTACGCGCCGCAGATATGGTGGCCATTGGCACCTCGGTAATGCTAAAGGCTTTGGATACCCCCGGACATACCAATAGCCACCTGTGCCTGCTTTCTGAATCAGATCATCCGGCACTTTTTTGCGGCGACACCTTATTCAATGCGGGGGCTGGAAATTGCCATAATGGCGGCGATCCCGATGATCTATATGATACTTTTTCCAAACAATTGGATTTATTGCCTGACAATGTACGGATTTATCCGGGGCATGATTATATTGTGAATAATCTGGAGTTCACCTTGAACCGGGAACCTGCCAATGAGGAAGCCAGAAAGATGCTGGAGAAACTACGCGGCCAAAACCCCCATGATGCCTATATTACCACCATGGCAGATGAACGCCGTATCAATAGTTTTTTCAGGTTGAACAACCCTGACATCATTCAAAAATTACAAAATGAAAATACCGAAATTTCTGATAAGCCGGAACCGCGAGAAATCTTCAAGGCCCTCCGGCAACTCAGAAATAACTGGTAACCCAAATTTAAACCTACCTAAAAGGAAATACGCATGAGTCTGGAAGACATCACAGCAACCATTCGCGCCAAAGCACAATCAATGGAGACTAATGGGAAAAAAATAAAAATTGACTTGAAGGGTGACGGAACGGTCTTTATCGATGCAACAACGTCGCCGCCAACCGTCACCAACGACGATGATGAGGCCGATGTCACCCTGATCATCAGTGAAGAAAATTTTGAAGGCCTTATGGATGGCTCCCTGAACCCTCAGATGGCCTTTATGATGGGTAAACTTAAAATTGACGGTGATATGGGACTTGCCTTGAAAATGGGCGATCTTTTCAGTTAGGGCATTAAGGCGCGATTAACCCATGGGCCCGGCAAGCTGCAAGCAGACTATTTAAGGCCGCTCGCGCTTCCACATCTATGACGGCACCCAAAGCGGCATCGCCAACGGCAGGCTGCTGCGGGCCGACAACCTGTTGACCTGAAACCTCAAGCTTTTGCGCTGTAACGATCCCTGTTTGCCACAAACCAGACCGAAATTGGGCCGTAACTTCATCATCTTTCAGCCAAACCTGCAGGCCTTCAAAAGGGGCGTGAAATTGCCAAGCGCCGCCGATATATTGGGCAATCTTCCCATCATGGCCCAGCCAGTCACCCGTGGCCACACTCGCCACAAGCCATAAACCACCCTCGAGAGGGGACATCGGCGGACTGACTAAGGTGGCCGTCTCCACCGCCGTTTGCACCAAAGCATCAAGTATATTCAATGCCATATTATGGGTGACCTCTTTCTGGGACTGTGTAGAAATAATATAGGGCGTCATAAGTCGCGGTGTTTGATTAACCATTTTAGGGTTCCTTCTTAAAAATTATATAATAAAATTTCCCGCCGCGAACAGAGGGGAATTTATTCTCTGCAAAATTTAAACGGATAGTACCAACGGCCAGCCACGGCCAATGTTGTCGCTGATTTGAAAGATTCGAATATCCAGAATTGCCTGCACCGCACCAAAATCCTCAATCTGAGATGATGCCGGATAAATGACTTCGGAAACATCACTGGTCAAGCTTCGCACCACCGCCCCATCATTTAAAATTTCAATATCATATCTCTCATAGTTTTCGCCGAGCGGGACATCGGCATTATCCATCCAATCCCCGCCCACACGGCTACGCCTGATCCAGGTCAACGCAAGTGTCCCTGCGCCGTCCCGCAGTCCCTTTCCATGCACGGGCGAAAAAGGCTTCAAAACGGCAGCACCATAAGCGCGGCTTACCGAAGGCGCATCTTCAACATCTGCCCCTGCTGTCACAACCTTGAAATGGTGAATAAGCCCAATATCAGAATGATACATTACAGCGGTATTTACCGTTGCGCGGTTCAGCAAAATAAAAGTTTCTGAAATGCTATGCTGACTTATATATCTTTCAGTTCCTCGCCGTCCCCTAAGCAGTCCAGTCAATCGATAGAAACCACCCAACTCAAAAGTCGCCTGTTGAAACTGAATAATCTCTCCGCCAACCCAAGCGATGTTGGCCCCGTCCAAAACAGCCTCCAATGCCGCGCCGGACAGCCCATGATCCGGATTATCCAACCGGACTAATATCTCATTGCCATAATCCCAATAGGCGGCCGGCCCATCAGGCAGTATATTTTCAACTATACCGCTAATGGCATCTGCATTTGTATAATCCAGCTGCGAATATGTTTGATCATTATCTCTTGATATAAACAGGCCCGCGCCGGGCCATTTCCCTGCCCCTGCGGCCGCTGCCCAGAAAAAAACAGGCGATGTGACATTTTCGCCCGTTATGGTCGGCATATCAAAGTGGAAAAACAGGCTTTCTGCCAATTCGGCCACTTGTTGCACGGGCACGGGGCCACTATCCGCTTGCGCGGCCCTGTCCAGACGAATATTAGAGAATTTTACCGCCTGACATTGCACCCCCTCTGGGCCAATTTCTGTTTCTTGCAGCAAATAATCCTGCGCCTCCGGATTAGAGGCCATCGTCACAATATCGCCGGGCAAGAGATCACCATATTTATGGGGCAAGGCAAAACTTATTGTTTCCCGTCCATACCAGGCAAGGTCAAGCTGTATCTCGGAGACGGTTTTTGCCTGACTTGATGATAAAACCAATGGCAGCCCGCTTTGACGGACAATGTCACTTGCCACATTTAAACGCCGGGCCCTTTGATGACCGGTTTGATAATCCCGGCTGGGATCAATATACGACAGGCCGACTTCCCGGGGCAGTTCCATATCCTGCTGCCGCGTTATCGTTACCTTATCCGAGGGCCGCGCCCCTTGTGCAGATTGGACTAAATCATCCGCAAGTATCGCCGCCTCTGACAGTCGCCCCAACTTTCGGAACAGCAGGCCATTTTCCTGTTCTACCACATCAAATTGATAGACCCGCGCAAGCTCTTCTATGGCGGCTCTGGATTTCATTGGGCCAGAAACCAAATAGCCGCCAACTATTTGGTCAAGATCACTGGCATCAAAGACCGTAATATTTGAAAGTTGGCAAATATCAGACACAATAACGGAAAGTAAAATTTCCCCACCAGTATCCGCAATGACTTCAAAGGTCAGATTGGGAATCCGATTGGCATATTCACCTAATGCCAGATCCTCAAATACCACATAGGACAGGTTAGCAAATCCATTAACATTGCCTTGGCCTTCAACGGCTTCAATCATTGGATCTGATTGTTGAAAGCCGCCGCCCCGATAAACCCTCATTTCCCCGCCGACAACGACTTTACCTGCGGCATCCCGCAAAAGCTTGCCATCTGCCCAGACACGTCCCACATCAGAAATCACACGCCCGGACAGGGCTACAGCAAATGACGCACTATAACTATATTCGACCGTCGTCACATTTTGCCTACGGCCCTTGCCGCCACTGCTTTCCGTTTTCTCATTTCGAACCTCTTTCAAACCCGAAGACCAAATTACGTTGCCCGGCACCCTCATTGTCCCATAAATCCGAGAGATCGGCTCGCCATAAGCAGAGGTCTGAACGGTAAGGTCTTTTATCCGCCCGCCCTCGATTGTGCGGGAATTTTTGCCGCCGAAAATTGCCTGATCAACACGTTGACCGATCAGACCACCGACAAGGCCGCCAATAGGCCCGCCAATAGCTGTTCCAACGACAGTAAGTACAACACTCGCCATTATATCATTCCTATATTTTTTAGTGAGAGACTATGTGAAATAAGCTTAGGGGGGAAAGCATGAACCGAGATTATTCTAGACCGCCAAACATCGTCCAATCCATGCTCAACCACCTTGCCGTATTTCTCACAAGCATGAATGATGCCTCGATCCGATATGATGGCAGCATGTTCCAGATATTTACCAAACTTCAGGATTAAAACATTTCCCGGCTTTAATTCATTTTTTGAGCAACGCCCAAAATTCGCGGTTATCGCATGCCGGGAAATCGCGGATTTTTCAGGTATCCTTTTATAGTCTTTATGATCAAGGCCCGTAAGCCCAATGGCTTTTGCCACATAGACGATCAAGCCTATGCAATCTAAACCATTAGCCAGATCACGTCCTTGATGACGGAAAGATGTGCCAACACAGCTTCGCGCTATTGAAATTATCTTTTTTTGATGCAGATCGCATATGGTCATTTCAAAAAAACTTTGCTATCAGTATTCAACAGAAAATAAAATAGAGGAATTGTCTGCTATGGACATGAATGTTATCGGATTGCATATTCACGAATTAAGAAATCAATGCCGCTTTATTGAGGCAAGTGTGGATATTTTAAACCAATCAATGGAAAAGCAGGCCTCTGTCGGGGTTTTCTTTGGCTTGCAAAATATCATGCTTGGGGCAAATAATATTTCCCGCACACTCTGGACGCCGCGCAAAAAAGGCAAAGAACGCGCGGCATCCTTACGGAAAACCCTTGACCTACCAGAGAAATATCCTTTGAATAATGACAGTATCCTGTCACTCGTTGACCATGCTGATGAAGCCAATGATCAATGGATCAACCAGTCCAAAGATCACTATATCCTCTATGACTTCATTGGCGATATATCCAAGAGCCAGCATAAAAACGTTGAACTAAAAAATATTTTCCGGGCCTTTGATACAAGCACAAGAATATATACCTATCTTGGCACGAGTTTTAATCTTGAGGCCCTGCTCAAAGCGCTGGCTGATGTGAACAACCGGGTGAATCAGGTTCATATGCGCCTATATCCTGACCAATGGAAAGAAGAACCCGCCCCAAAAGAAAAAACCGATGCAAAGCCAACCCCAAAAAAAACCTCAAAGCAAGCTAACCCAAAGAAAACTGCGGTAAAAAAAACGGCCGTAAAAAAGACAACAAAAAAAGCAGCTGCTAAAAAGTAACACCCTCATTTAAGGCCGGGATAGTTATATAGGGAGTCTGTCCCGGGTATGGCTACCTCACCCTTAAAATTTTCAAAATTCTGGAATTTACTTTTACATGTTCCCGATCGTTTGTCGCAGCCCGCCACAGCAAGAAATAAATCCCCAACCATTATAGGTTCCGGCGGGCGATCATATAATATAAACTGCCCTCCGGTAAAAGTTTTGACTTCTGACATGATGCCGGCATTGCCCCCCCGAAGCCAACGGACATAGCCATAATCATACCACCCACTCGCCTCTAGCCTATTCACATCCGTAAAGCTGTCTCGGCCTAGAACTTCTGTTACGCTGCCCAGGGCCATATATTTTTCCATATTAACATGACAATTATCTGCGCCCAGGTCCGCTCTGCATTCGGGCGAATATAGATGGCCTATCACCTGTTGTAATTTTTGCGCCAGCCCTCTGATCTCAACGGTAAAATTTTGATCCTTCAATGTGAATTCCCCGAACCAGCCATGACGGATAGAAATTTTCCCCATGCTCAAATCCTGCCAGTTAACCTGAAAAATTGAAATGCGGGCATGATCCAACAATCCGGCGCGAATATCTTTCTCTGTCAGGCCATCCGAAGATAATATCGCTTGCACTTCCAGATTATCCACATTTAAACTGTTGGTACTGCTCACCATAGAGGGCAAAAAGCTATTAACCGGTGAGAAGGTAAGATTATCAAAATAGATTTCTCTGTCATGGGTGGTAAACGCCAGCCGCACGCCGTCCCGCCGCGTTAATATCCAGCAGGTCACCATTGTCGTAAGTTCGCCTGAAATATGGTTTTTCAATTGCGGAGAAATTTGTTTCATTTAGACCCTTACCTCAATTAAAGAAATTGACGGAATTTGTCCGGCCTGATAGCTTTCTAATATTATCGGCAGGAAATCATCTGAAAAACGCACGGGCACATCAAATTCATATCCCGCTGTAATCACCGCCCCGTTCAAGGGGGCTACCTCAAAGATCACAAGGCCGTTTGTTGCATCCACCTGCCAACCTGTGGCTTGGGGCGCGCCATCAACGGCAATAAGCACCGTTCCCACTACTGGTTTGGAAATATTTCGCCTGTGCAGATTTCCCCCGCTATCATATGTTTTTTTCAATTGGAATGTGGTCGTGACCCCATCTGCGGCCCCGATGGATTGATCCGTTGCTGTAATGATCTCCATCGGGACGCAGCTTTTAAAATCTAGCCAGTCCTTATAACGGAAACCAAAGGCCCGCCCAGCCCGCGCCCGGAAAAAACCGATTAATGCGCTTAAGTCATTCTCCGACCTGAGGCCCAGGCCCACATCATAAACATTTCGAGCCTCTGCCCATTCCTGATTGCGCTGCTCGTGACCTGAGGCCATCTCAATCACATTTGTCATAAATTGCGGCCCACCGCTCGCACCGTAGCTGATGTCTTCCGGCAGTCTTACTTCGTGAAATCCTGTCATAATTTTTTCCTGATTATTGGTATAAATCACCCCATCCCGTACAATTTGCGGATAGGCCCAGACAAAAATCTCCGCGTAATTATCCTCAAACCCAAGGTCTACGGCCCTGATGATATTGCGCCAATTCTCCAAAGTTTCCGGCAGCAGATTAAAACCGCCAAAATAATGGGTTTTTTCCCGTGGGTAGGCTAATGTTTGATCGATAATATCAATCGCGGCTTTGCGTTTTCCCCATTCGCCATTCAGGACAAAGTCATAATCTTCCACCTGAAGGAAATCAAAAGCGGGCGATTGCCAATAAGATGACGGAAAATTAACAACACCCGCGATGGGGGCTTCATCATGCAACACTTGCGGCGTGAAGAACAAAAGCCCCACGTTGGCTAAGGGATATTGAGCTTTCACCTGATCTTTTAACCAAATGGTTGATTGCCCCAATTTATCCCTGAGCCAATTCAAATAATCCTGCTGATCCGGCGTGGCTATTTCAGTGGCCAGCAGATGTTTGGGCGGCACAGGATTGGTGGTCTCTGTCGTATAAAGCGCCATGGTCACATCATCATAAATATGCGGCACGCCTTCCCCGCCCTCATCAATCCACCACCAAGGCTCGCCGACCTGATAGTAATGTTCCGCGCCAACAAGGTCTATGATCTGCCCGAAGGCCAGAAAAACATCTCGCAAATAATCAAGGGCCGCCTGATTGGTCGGCGCAATCAAACCGGAAGGCGGCACC
>UOFW01000132.1_pt1 | contig 16388 bp, 11 predicted proteins | sample 1989241 | NCBI WGS metagenome assembly UOFW01 (sample SAMEA4712195, study PRJEB27164) | hydrothermal vent metagenome | biome: marine basaltic hydrothermal vent biome; feature: marine hydrothermal vent; material: mineral | place: Pacific Ocean | collected 2011-06-14/2011-07-23 | depth 1719 m | reverse complement strand
GTGATAATGTTGAGGTTAATGTTGAATTGATCTACCCCATTGCCATGGACGAAGGCCTTCGTTTTGCGATCCGCGAAGGCGGCCGCACCGTCGGCGCCGGCGTCGTCGCAAGCATCATTGAATAATTTAAAGTCAAAGTTCTTTGCGGGCAGGGCGGATATTTTTATCTGCCCTGCCTGTATGAATATTAAGGATAAATATAAGGCCTTAAAATGATTAATTCTTTTGATTGGTCATTTTCACATTGAATAAGACAAGATGCGGCTTTATATAAAGCAGGCATATGATGTGAAGGAGTGTAGCTCAGTTGGTAGAGCACCGGTCTCCAAAACCGGGTGTCGTGAGTTCGAGTCTCTCCACTCCTGCCAAATCATATGGGGAAAAGCTTGATTGATTTGCTTTTTATCGGTATTGGTTTTTTGTAAGCATAGGTGAAGCTGATAAGCATCAGGTTCAAAAAATATAACGGATTGTTAAAATGGCTAAAACGAGCCCAGCAGAATTTGTCCGGCAGATCCGGCAGGAAATATCAAAGGTCGTATGGCCGACACGTAAAGAGACTATGGTAACAACCATTATGGTATTTATCATGGCAACGATTATGGCAATTTTCTTTTTGGGCGTGGATCAAGTTTTGTCTTTCGTCATTAAACTCGTACTAGGATAATTGAATATGGCATCCCGTGCACGCTGGTATATTGTTCAAGCCCATTCCGGTTTTGAAAAAAAGGTTTCTCAAAGCATCAAGGATCAGGCTGTGATTCAAGGCCTTGATAGTTATGTGGAAGAAATTCTTGTGCCGATCGAAGAAATCCTCGAGGTGAAGAAGGGCAAGAAAGTAACGACAGAACGAAAATTCTTCCCGGGCTATGTGTTGGCTAAAATGGTTATGAATGACGTGACCTACCATCTTGTTAAAAACACGCCGAAAGTATCCGGGTTTCTTGGCCAATCCGGCAAGCCGTTCCCCATTAGCCAGAAAGAGGTTGATCGAATTTTGCATCAGGTTCAAGAAGGTGTGGAGCGACCAAAGGCTGCTATTATTTATGAGGTGGGCGAAGAGGTTAAGGTTATCGATGGCCCGTTTGATTCGTTCGTCGGCATAGTAGACGGGGTTGATGAAGAGCGCGAGCGCCTGAAGGTTTCTGTATCTATTTTTGGCCGCGCAACACCGGTCGAACTTGAATATGTGCAGGTTGAAAAGACCTGATAATTTTGGTCAGAATTTTTACCTAAAATTTTAACTGGTAATTCTATTTATGGGCTGTTATAAGCCGCCCTTACGATGGTCAGGTGATTCTTTGTCTTCTGACGTCTTTTGATATGGGCCTATTGCCCCTGTTGAATGTGTGGAAGGTTAGCCATAACCGCACCACGCCCCTTAAAAGTCGGGAATTGTCCCGCATGTTTGATAGTTAATTAATAAAGGGTCTGTAATGGCGAAGAAAATAAGCGGATATATTAATTTGCATGTGCCTGCGGGTGCTGCAAATCCTTCACCTCCGATTGGTCCAGCCTTGGGCCAGCGCGGCGTGAATATCATGGAATTCTGTAAAGCATTCAATGCAAAAACTCAGGAAATGGAGAAAAATACACCAATTCCGACGAAGATTACGGTTTATGTGGATAAAAGCTTTACATTCATTATTAAAACACCACCAGCCTCTTATCTGTTGATAAAAGCTGCCGGCCTGAAGGGTGGATCAGCGACCCCCGGGCGCGAGACGGTTGCGACGGTTTCCCTCGCTAAAGTTCAGGAAATAGCCGAGCTTAAGATGGTTGACTTGAATGCGATTGACATGGATGGCGCAATTAAGATCATCAAAGGAACCGCAAGTTCCATGGGTATCGAGGTTGGAGGATAAGATTATGGCACGTGTATCTAAACGTTATAAAGAAGTTCGCGAAGGCCTTGACCAAAATATTGAGTATTCTCTGGAAGAGGCGCTTAAACAGGTTAAAGTCCGCGCAAAAGCAAAATTTGATGAAACGGTCGAGGTCACTATGAATCTTGGTGTCGATCCGCGTCATGCGGATCAGATGGTGCGCGGCGTTGTTAGCCTGCCGCACGGTACAGGCAAAACGGTTCGCGTTGCTGTGTTCGCGCGCGGCGATAAAGCGGAAGAGGCTAAGAAGGCAGGCGCTGAGCTTGTTGGTGCAGAAGATCTGATGGAAGCGATTATGAAGGGTGAAATGAATTTTGATCGCTGTATTGCGACGCCCGATATGATGGCTGTTGTTGGTCGCCTTGGTAAAATTCTCGGCCCCCGTGGTTTGATGCCAAACCCGAAATTGGGTACGGTAACGCCGAATGTTGTTGCGGCGATTGAGGCCGTAAAGGGCGGTCAAGTGGAATATCGGGTGGAAAAAGCCGGTATTATCCATGCCGGCGTTGGTAAAGTAAGCTTTGATGAGGCGGCTATTTTAGAGAATGCGCGCACATTAATCAATGCGGTATTCAAGGCGCGACCTTCTACGACCAAAGGGGCTTATGTAAAATCTATTACCGTAAGCTCGACTATGGGGCCGAGCTTACGCATAGCAATTTCTTCTGTGGCTGCCGGATAGGCTGCAGAAATAAAAGAATTCCGTTGGGTTTGCCTGACGGGAACAGGGTTTTTAAAGAAATTTAAAAACCCGCCTGTCCAAAACTATAGGTGTTCAGTGACTTTTCTGGATTTAAGCGATGTAAATCGGCCTGTAATAGATGGGGTTGCAGGCTTTGGATTTCCAACTTTTGGTTTTTCAGGGTTTGTGGTTTCCGGTTTGACCTTAAATTTGGGTCAGGCGGCAGGCATTCATGGCAGGATCACATGGTGTGGTTATGCTTTACTCAACAGGTGAATATATGATTGTATTTGCCATATAATATCGGAGACGAGAATGGATCGGGTCCAAAAAAAGGAAGCGGTAGCCTTCTTGAAGGATGTTTTTGCAAACGCCAGTTCTGTCGTTGTTGTACGCAACGCTGGATTGGATGTTGGTGAAATGACTTCATTGCGCAATGAAATGCGCGAAGCGGGTGCCAGCCTTAAAGTGGCTAAAAACCGGCTCGCTCGTCTTGCTCTCGAAGGTACTGATATTGAGTCATTAGGCGATTATCTTAAAGGCCCATCGGTTCTCGGTTATTCCGATGACCCTGTTGCGGCCGCAAGGATACTCGTTAAGTTTGCCAAGAAAAACGATAAAATCGAAGTTCTTGGTGGTGCCATGGGAACAATTATGCTTGACCTGAGTGGTATCAAGGCGTTGGCTGCATTGCCATCCCTTGATGAGCTGCGGGGTAAGCTGGTTGGTCTTCTTCAGGCACCTGCGGGCAAGCTTGCAAATATTACGCAAGCGCCTGCCGGACAATTGGCTCGCGTGTTTGGTGCCTACGGATCGCAGGGCGATGCCGCGTAGGTTTCTGGTAAGATATTAATTTTTAGACTTAAGGAAATATGAAAATGGCTGATCTTAACAAGATTGCTGACGAACTATCCAGCTTAACCGTAATGGAAGCCGCTGAGCTTTCTAAAATGCTTGAAGAAAAATGGGGCGTATCTGCTGCGGCTCCTGTTGCTGCTGCGGCCGCTGCTGCGCCTGCAGAAGCTGCTGAAGTAAAGGACGAATTTGATGTTGTAATGACTTCTTTTGGTGAGAAGAAAATTAACGTCATTAAAGAAGTTCGCGCAATTACAGCTCTTGGACTGAAAGAAGCTAAAGAAATGGTTGAGGCTGTTCCTTCAACAATTAAAGAAGCTGCGTCTAAAGCTGAGGCTGAAGAAGTTAAAGCCAAGCTTGAAGCCGCTGGTGCAACAGTAGAACTTAAATAGTTCTTTTGGTTTGGATGGCGCGCGCTAGATTTTTGGTGCGTGCCATCTTTCCCGTTTTGGGAAAAATAAAATGCTTTTGATGGGTGCAGAGATATAGTGAATACAGTTCGTTACCTAAAATGTGAATTGTTATGAATAGTATGAATGGCCGTTTTCAGGATTTTTTCTGAAGCGGTTTCTGGCGTATTGAGAGCGTGCGTTTTTATAGCGTATAATTAGGGGTTGTTCTGAGATGAAAAATCTAGATATTTCACCTCAGAATAACAGGGTCTGATCAAGGCAAAGTGACGAGGATAAAACATGGCGACTTCCTATTCCAGTCGTAAAAAAGTTCGTAAAAATTTCGGTCGAATCAAAGAAGTGGCTGAGATGCCTAATCTGATCAAGGTTCAGAGAAGCTCATACGACCAATTCTTACAAACGGATGTTCTGGCAGCGGATCGTACAAACGATGGCTTGCAGGGTGTTTTTAAATCTGTTTTCCCAATTTCTGATTTTGCCGGTACGGCATCTCTGGAATTTGTTTCCTACGATTTGGAAGCGCCAAAGTATGATACTGAGGAATGTCAGCAACGGGATATGACATATGCTGCGCCGCTGCGCGTAACATTGCGTCTGATTGTTTTCGAAGTTGATGAGGAAACAGAAGCCAGATCGGTCTTGGATATCAAAGAACAAGACGTTTATATGGGGGACTTGCCCCTGATGACCGATCGGGGGACCTTTGTTGTTAATGGAACGGAACGCGTGATCGTTTCTCAAATGCACAGATCGCCGGGCGTATTTTTTGATCATGACAAGGGTAAGACGCATGCGTCAGGAAAATTCCTGTTTGCTGCCCGTATTATTCCGTACCGTGGCTCTTGGCTTGATTTTGAATTTGACGCGAAAGATACTGTTTTTGTGCGTATTGACCGCCGGCGCAAGTTACCGGTCACGACCCTGCTCTATGCCTTGGGTATGAAATCGGAAGAAATACTGGATGTTTTCTACAGCCGGGTGACCTACAAGAGGAAAAAAGGCGGCTGGAGCGTACCATTCGTAAATGAAGTATGGCGTGGCGTAAAGCCGACGTACGACCTTGTTAATGCGGCGAATGGTGAAATTGTTGCCGAAATGGGTAAAAAAATAACGCCTCGGATAGCCAATAAGCTGGTTAAAGACGGTCTTAAAAATCTTTTGGTTCCTGATGAGGAATTGTTGACGCGTTTTGCTGCTGTAGATGTGGTGAATGCAAAAACCGGTGAGATTTATATTGAAGCCGGGGAAGAAATTTCCGAAGAGCATCTGGAAAAACTTGAAGCTGCCGGTTATAAGTCCATTGAAATTCTCGATATTGACCATATTAAAGTTGGTCCTCATATTCGCAATACTTTGATGGGCGATAAGGTGGAAAATTGGGAAATGGCCATGTCCGAGATCTATCGGGTTATGCGTCCGGGGGAGCCGCCAACGAAAGAAACCGCTGAGGCCTTGTTCGATGGTCTGTTCTTTGATGCGGAGCGTTATGATCTGAGCGCGGTTGGCCGGGTTAAAATGAATATGCGCCTTGACCTTGATGCCCCGGATGATTTCAGGATTTTGCGTAAAGAAGATATTCTTGCGGTTCTGAAAAACCTTGTTAACCTGAAGGACGGCAAGGGTGTTGTTGATGATATTGACCATCTTGGCAATCGCCGGGTACGTTCGGTTGGCGAATTGATGGAAAATCAGTATCGTATTGGCTTGCTTCGTATGGAGCGGGCCATACGTGAGCGTATGAGCAGTATTGATATTGATACTGTGATGCCTCATGACCTTGTGAATGCAAAGCCGGCTGTTGCGGCCGTTCGCGAATTTTTCGGCTCATCACAGCTTAGCCAATTTATGGATCAGACAAATCCCCTGTCTGAAATTACCCATAAACGCCGTTTGTCTGCGCTTGGCCCCGGCGGCTTAACGCGCGAGCGAGCAGGCTTTGAAGTGCGTGATGTGCATACGACTCATTATGGCCGTATCTGTCCGATTGAAACGCCTGAGGGACCAAATATTGGTCTGATCAACTCCCTGTCTATTTTTGCCAAGGTGAATAAATATGGTTTCATCGAAGCCCCTTACCGTAAGGTGAGCAAGGGTAAAGTATCCGATGAAGTGATTTATCTATCGGCAATGGAGGAAGAAAAATACACCATTGCTCAGGCAAATACCGATTTGAATGAGGATGGCACTTTCAATGGAGATCTGATTGATTGCCGCGAGGCGGGAGAGCATCATGTTATTAAGCCGGAAAATATTACCCTGATGGATGTGTCCCCTAAACAGGTTGTTTCCGTTGCAGCGGCGTTGATCCCCTTCCTTGAGAATGATGATGCGAACCGCGCGTTGATGGGATCAAACATGCAGCGTCAGGCCGTGCCTCTCTTAAAAGCGGAATCACCATTTGTCGGGACGGGCATGGAACGGGTTGTGGCCCGCGATTCCGGGGCGTCTATTGTGGCGGACCGGGCCGGAATTATTGATCAGGTCGATGCCCGCCGTATTGTTATCCGGGTGAGCGAAGATGTGGAAGATGGTACGTCCGGCGTGGATATCTACACCTTGCGTAAATTCCAGCGTTCCAACCAGAATACCTGCATTAACCAGCGCCCCCTTGTGAAAGTGGGCGATATTGTGGGGCGCGGTGATGTTCTGGCTGACGGCCCGTCAACGGATATGGGCGAGCTTGCGCTTGGCCGTAATGTCCTTGTGGCCTTCATGCCGTGGAATGGCTATAACTTTGAAGATAGTATCCTTATTTCAGAACGGATTGTGAAAGACGACGTCTTTACCTCTATTCATATTGAAGAATTGCAAGTGATGGCGCGGGATACCAAGCTTGGTCCTGAAGATATCACCCGTGATATTCCCAATGTGGGTGAAGAGGGTCTGAAAAACCTGGATGAAGCGGGTATCGTTTATATCGGTGCCGAAGTTCATCCGGGGGATATTCTGGTGGGTAAAATTACCCCAAAAGGCGAAAGCCCGATGACACCGGAAGAAAAACTTTTGCGGGCGATTTTTGGTGAAAAGGCGGCTGACGTACGTGATACATCAATGCGTTTGTCACCGGGTGTTGCCGGTACTGTTGTTGAGGTTCGGGTCTTCAATCGTCATGGTATTGACAAGGATGAACGTTCTGTCGCTATCGAGCGGGAAGAAATTGAACGTCTCAGCAAAGACCGTGAAGACGAACAGGCTATTCTGGATCGCAGTATCTATGTGCGCCTTCGGCCAATGCTGCTCGGTAATATGGTTGCCAAGGGACCCAATGATGTGACCAAAGGCGAAAATATCACAGATGATCTGCTGGATAATCTTGGTAAGGGTCTGTGGTGGCAGATTGCGGTTGATGATGAAACCATCATGGAAAAAATTGATGCTTTACATCAAAAATTCCAGGAAGACCGTGATCGTCTCAGAGCCCGCTTTGAAGAGAAAATCGGCAAATTGCAGCGCGGTGATGAATTGCTTCCTGGCGTTCTGAAGATGGTTAAAGTCTTTGTTGCCGTGAAGCGTAAATTGCAACCGGGCGACAAAATGGCCGGACGCCATGGTAATAAAGGGGTTATTTCCCGAATTATGCCACAAGAAGACATGCCGTTCCTCGAAGATGGTACGCCGGTTGATATTGTCCTTAATCCGCTTGGTGTGCCGTCACGTATGAACGTGGGACAAATTTTGGAAACCCACCTTGGTTGGGCATCGCGCTCCCTCGGCGTTCAGGTATCTGCATTATTGGATGATTACAACGCGGATGAAAAACAAAAAGCGGATTCATTACGGGATAAATTCAAAAAAGTTTATTCCAAAGAGCAGTATAATGCTGAAATCGCGCCGCTGAATGACGAAGATACGATTGAAATGTCAGGCAACCTGCGGGATGGTATCCCCATGGCGACGCCGGTTTTTGATGGGGCGAATGAAGCAAGTATCTGCGCGATGTTGGAAATGGCTGATGTGGATCCTTCCGGCCAGGTTGATCTTTATGATGGCCGTACGGGTGAAATATTTGACCGTAAAGTGACCGTTGGTTACATCTATATGCTGAAGCTTCATCATCTGGTTGATGATAAAATTCATGCGCGGTCAATTGGTCCCTATTCACTCGTGACCCAGCAGCCACTTGGCGGCAAAGCCCAGTTTGGCGGCCAAAGATTTGGGGAGATGGAAGTATGGGCGCTTCAGGCTTATGGCGCGGCTTATACATTGCAGGAAATGCTAACCGTCAAATCTGACGATGTGAATGGCCGGACAAAGGTTTACGAAGCCATTGTTCGCGGTGATGACAGTTTCGAAGCGGGCATTCCAGAATCATTCAATGTTTTGGTCAAAGAAATGAAGTCTCTTTGCCTGAATGTTGAACTTTTGAATACCAACGATTAAACCGGAACTGAACAGGAGATAAAGGCTATGCGCCAAGAAGTTATGAATTTCTTCAACCCGGTTTCAAAACCGGAGACTTTTGATACCATTAAAATTACCATTGCCAGTGCCGAGCATATCAGGTCATGGTCTTTTGGGGAGATCAAAAAGCCTGAAACCATCAATTACCGGACGTTTAAGCCGGAAAAAGATGGCCTTTTTTGTGCCCGTATTTTCGGCCCGATGAAGGATTATGAATGTCTGTGCGGTAAATATAAACGCATGAAATATCGCGGGATTACCTGCGAGAAATGCGGCGTGGAAGTGACCTTAAGCAAGGTTCGCCGCGACCGTATGGGTCATATTGAGCTTGCGGCCCCTGTGGCTCATATCTGGTTTCTGAAATCTTTGCCGAGCCGGATTGGCCTTGTGCTTGATATGACGTTGAAAGATTTGGAACGGGTGCTCTATTTCGAATATTTCATTGTGACAGAGCCCGGACTGACAAGTTTGAAGATGAATCAACTTCTGTCCGAAGACGAATATGCTCGCGCTCAGGAAGAATTCGGTGATGATAGCTTTACCGCCGCCATTGGCGCCGAAGCTATTAAATTTTTGCTGGAGAATGTTGATCTGGAACAGGCGCAGACCGACCTGCGTAAAGAATTGGCGGAGACCAAATCTGAACTGAAACCCAAGAAAATCGTCAAGCGGCTGAAAGTGATCGAAGGGTTTATTGATTCCGACAATCGCCCTGAATGGATGGTTCTTGATATTCTGCCGGTCATTCCGCCGGAGCTGCGGCCTCTGGTGCCGCTGGACGGCGGACGTTTTGCTACCTCTGACCTTAATGATCTCTATCGCCGCGTGATTAACCGGAACAATCGCCTTAAACGTCTGATTGAACTGCGGGCGCCGGATATTATTGTGCGTAACGAAAAACGTATGTTGCAAGAAGCTGTCGATGCGTTGTTTGATAATGGTCGGCGCGGCCGGGTTATTACGGGCGGTAATAAGCGTCCTTTGAAATCCCTGTCTGACATGCTGAAAGGCAAGCAGGGGCGTTTCCGTCAAAATCTTCTGGGTAAGCGGGTTGATTATTCCGGACGTTCCGTGATCGTTGTGGGGCCTGAACTGATGCTTCATCAATGCGGACTGCCAAAGAAAATGGCCCTCGAACTCTTCAAGCCGTTTATTTATGCGCGTCTTGACAAGTTGGGGATTGCGACGACCATTAAACAGGCCAAGAAACTTGTGGAAAAAGAACGCCGCGAAGTATGGGACGTGCTGGATGTGGTCATCCGGGAACATCCGATTTTGCTTAACCGCGCGCCGACCCTCCACAGGCTTGGTATTCAGGCGTTCGAACCTGTGCTGATCGAGGGTAAAGCCATACAGCTTCATCCATTGGTTTGCGCGGCCTTTAATGCTGACTTTGACGGGGACCAAATGGCGGTTCATGTGCCGCTCAGTCTGGAAGCACAGCTCGAAGCCCGTGTCTTGATGATGTCCACCAACAATATCCTAAGCCCCTCAAACGGCAAGCCAATCATTGTGCCGTCGCAGGATATTATTCTGGGTCTCTATTATATCACCCTCGATAAAGTGGGCGAGCCGGGCGAAGGTATGGTCTTCGCTGATATGGAGGAAATTGAACAGGCGTTATTTAACAAGGTTATTACCCTGCACAGTAAAATTACCGCCCGTTACCATACTGTGGATGAAAATTTTAATCCCATTACGGTTCGTGTGGAAAGCACGCCGGGCCGTATGCTGCTGGCCAGCCATCTGCCGAAACATCCTAATATTCCGTTTGATCTGATTAATCATAATCTGACCAAAAAAGATATTTCGACCATCATTGATACGGTGTATCGTCATGCGGGCCAGAAAGAGACTGTGCTATTTGCCGATGGCATTATGCGCCTTGGTTTCCGTGAGGCTTGTAATGCGGGTATTTCCTTTGGTAAAGACGATATGATCATTCCGGATGCTAAAGTCGGGATGATTGATGAAACAACTGCGGCTGTGAAGGAATTCGAAGCCCAGTATAATCAGGGTCTGATTACGCAGGGTGAAAAATATAACAAAGTTGTTGATGCCTGGTCCCAATGTACGGACCGTGTGGCCGATGCCATGATGGCAGAGATTTCGAAAACCGGTGTCGATGAGAATGGCCGGACACTTGATATCAACTCTATTTATATGATGGCCGATTCCGGCGCGCGTGGTTCTGCGGCGCAGATGAAACAGCTTGCGGGTATGCGCGGCTTGATGGCCAAACCGTCTGGCGAGATTATTGAAAAGCCGATTATCTCTAACTTTAAAGAGGGGCTGAGTGTTCTTGAATATTTCAACTCCACCCATGGGGCGCGTAAGGGCCTTGCGGATACGGCGTTGAAAACGGCGAACTCCGGGTATCTTACCCGCCGCCTTGTGGATGTGTCACAGGATTGTGTCACGGTTGAAGAAGATTGCGGTACGCTGGAAGGCATCGATATTAATGAAGTTGCGGACGGCGGTGACGTGATTGTCTCCTTGGGAGATCGTATTCTGGGTCGCTGCGCGGCTGTGGATATTAAAGATCCCGTTAGCGGGGATGTTATTGTCGAAGCCGGCGCGCATTTGGAAGAAGAAACGGTCGAAATCGTTGAAAGATCCGGCGTTGCCATCGTCAAGGTTCGCTCTGGATTGACCTGTGCGACACGCGGCGGCATTTGTTGTAAATGTTATGGCCGTGATTTGGCGCGGGGTATCCCGGTGAATTTGGGCGAATCAGTTGGTGTTATTGCGGCCCAGTCTATTGGTGAGCCGGGCACTCAGTTGACCATGCGAACCTTTCATATTGGTGGTACGGCCTCATCTGTGTCTGAACAGTCAACCCATGAAGCCTCCCATGACGGTAAGATTAAACTGTTGAACCGTAATGTGGTTAAGGATTCAAAAGGTCGTCTGGTTGTGATGAGCCGTAACATGGAAGTTGTCATCGTCGATGAAGAGGGCCGTGAGCGGGTCACATATAAAGTGCCCTTTGGGGGGCATCTGTTCAAAGATGACGGCGAAACGGTCATTCATGGTGACAAGCTTGTGGAATGGGATCCCTATACTTTGCCCATCATCACAGAGCGCGGCGGCGTTGTCCGTTATGTTGATTTGATGGAAGGTGTTTCCATCAGTGAAAATATTGATGAAGCGACCGGTATTGCCAGTAAAGTTGTTATTGACTGGCGTTCGCAGCCAAAAGGTTCTGACCTGCGTCCACGCATTACATTGCGTGATGACAATGATGAAGTTGTCGAACTGACCAATGGGACTGAGGCCCGCTATTTCATGTCCGTTGGTGCCATTCTGTCCGTAAATGACGGGGATGAGGTTCATGCGGGTGATGTGGTTGCGCGTATTCCGCGCGAAGCTTCCAAAACCAAGGACATCACCGGTGGTCTGCCGCGTGTGGCGGAATTATTCGAAGCCCGTCGTCCAAAAGATCATGCTATTATCGCTGATATTGATGGTTATGTTGAATTTGGCCGCGATTATAAAAACAAACGCCGTATCAGTATTCGTCCGAAGGATGAAGATGCGAGCCCGGCGGAATATCTGATTGCCAAGGGCAAGCATATTTCTGTTCAAGAAGGTGACTTTATCCGGCGCGGTGAATATCTCATTGACGGCAATCCTGCGCCCCATGATATTTTGAAGACGATGGGTGTTGAGGCGCTGGCCAATTATCTGGTTGATGAGGTTCAGGATGTTTATCGCCTTCAAGGCGTGGGCATCAATGACAAGCATATCGAAGTGATTGTTCGTCAGATGTTGCAGAAGGTCGAGATTACCTCTTCCGGCGAATCAACCTTCTTGCTTGGCGAGCAGGTGGATCGTGAGGAATTCGAAGAATCCAACATAAAGGCCGAAGCTGCTGGCAGGATGCCGGCTAAGGGTGAACCGATTCTCTTGGGGATCACGAAAGCCTCGCTGCAGACACGTTCCTTCATCTCTGCGGCATCGTTTCAGGAAACAACGCGGGTTCTTACAGAGGCTGCTGTCGCGGGTAAGAGCGATAATCTCGTTGGCTTGAAAGAGAATGTAATCGTGGGTCGTTTGATCCCGGCGGGGACGGGCTCCAAAATGCAGGAATTCCGTCATCTGGCCAAAGCCCGTGATGAGTTGATTAAGGCAGAAGGCAAGCCGGAAGCTGATATTCTGAATACGGTGGGTAAAGCTACGGCAGAATCAGCCTGATATAGGTAAATGCCGGGGGGCGGCCCTATGGTAAGGGGGTTTCTCGGTAAATAGAATGAAAATTTCAGGCCGGAAGGACAGTTTATGCTGTTTTTCCGGCCTTTTTTCATAAAATGAACTGTTCGATCAAAGGATGAGATATTTTGCTTGACTGTTCATATATCCCTACATAGTATGCGCTCACTCTTTGAGGTCAGGTGGTAGACAAAAACAGTCTAAACGCTGTGCCTAAAAGCTCAGAGAACGAAAAAAATAGAGATTCTGTGAATGGCCGGGACGGGTTCGACCTGTTCTGTCGTTTTTTTTATGTAAAAAGCATGCCGTTCACTTTGTTGTATGCATTGTGATAAGACTTAAGGAATTAAGATGCCGACAATTAACCAGTTGGTTCGTAAACCACGCAAAGACAAGCCCGCACGTACTAAGGTGCCGGCACTGGAAGCCTGCCCGCAAAAACGCGGTGTGTGTACGCGTGTTTATACGACAACGCCTAAGAAGCCTAACTCTGCTCTTCGTAAGGTTGCCCGCGTGCGCCTGACGAATGGTTTTGAAGTTACAAGTTACATTCCGGGTGAAGGTCATAACCTTCAGGAGCATAGTGTTGTGCTCATACGCGGGGGCCGCGTAAAAGATTTACCGGGTGTGCGTTATCATGTACTTCGGGGTGTTTTGGATACGCAGGGCGTATCTGATCGCCGTCAAAGTCGCTCTAAATATGGTACAAAACGGCCGAAATAAGGGCCTGAGACCAAAAGTGTTCGAGACCAGAAGGATTTAAGATATGTCGCGTCGTCACGCTGCTGAAAAACGTAAAGTACTTCCAGACCCAAAATTTGGTGATCTGGTTTTGACTAAATTTATCAACAACCTCATGGTTGATGGTAAGAAGTCTACTGCTGAGGGTATTGTGTATGGTGCTCTTGAAATGGTTAAATCCAAGTCCGGTCAGGATCCGATTGAGGTATTTCATCAGTCGTTGATTAACATCAAGCCCGCTGTTGAGGTTAAGTCTCGCCGCGTTGGTGGGGCAACCTATCAGGTTCCGATCGAAGTGCGCGCGGATCGTGCGCAGGCTCTGGCAATCCGCTGGCTGATTGATATGTCACGCAAGCGCAATGAAAACACCATGACAGAGCGTCTGGCGGGTGAATTACTTGACGCGCTGAATAATCGCGGCGCTTCTGTAAAGAAACGCGAAGATACACATAAAATGGCAGATGCGAATAAGGCATTCTCCCATTATCGCTGGTAGTAGAAGGTTTAAAGGTTAATAAAAAATGGCACGTACTACTCCCCTTAAGGATTATCGCAATATTGGCATTATGGCCCATATTGATGCGGGTAAGACGACAACGACAGAGCGCATATTATATTATACCGGCGTCAGTCATAAAATAGGTGAAGTTCATGATGGCGCGGCCACTATGGACTGGATGGAGCAAGAGCAAGAGCGTGGAATAACCATTACCTCTGCGGCAACAACCTGTTTCTGGGATGATCACCGCATCAATATTATTGATACGCCGGGTCACGTTGACTTTACAATTGAAGTTGAGCGTTCACTGCGTGTGCTTGATGGTGCGGTCGCGGTTTTTGATTCTGTGGCTGGTGTTGAGCCGCAATCTGAAACTGTTTGGCGTCAGGCTGATAAATATGATGTGCCGCGCATGTGTTTCGTTAATAAAATGGATCGGATGGGCGCGAATTTTTTCCGCTGTGTTGATATGATCAAGGATCGCCTTGGGTCGAATGCGCTCGTGCTGCAATATCCCATTGGTTCTGAGGCAGAATATAAGGGTCATGTGGATCTGGTGAAAAATATTGGCATCATCTGGGAAGATGAGGAGATGGGCGCAAATTATTCCGAAGTGTCAATTCCTGCGAATATTGCTGACGATGTCGCCGCGTATCGTACCGAGATGCTGGATATGGTTGTTGAGCAAGACGAAGCCGTTATGGAAGCCTATCTGGAAGGTGAAGAACCTTCTGTTGAAACGCTTAAGGCTTTGATCCGCAAGGGGACGATTGCGGGTCATTTTGTTCCGGTTTTGACAGGAACGGCCTTTAAGAACAAAGGTGTTCAGACGCTTTTGGATGCTGTTGTTGATTTTATGCCATCGCCGCTTGATATTAAAGACGTTGAAGGTGTTGCCGTTGATAGTGACGACTTTATGTCTCGTCCGGCATCGGATGATGCACCTTTCTCTGCTTTGGCCTTTAAGGTGATGACGGATCCATTTGTGGGTACCTTGACTTTTGCGCGTATCTATTCTGGAACGTTAGAAGCGGGAACGATGGTTATTAATTCTGTTAAGGGCCGCAAAGAGAAGGTTGGGCGTATGCTGCAAATGCATTCCAACTCTCGCGAAGATATTAAAGAGGCGCGCACGGGTGATATTGTGGCGCTTTGCGGGCTTAAGCAGACGACAACGGGCGACACTTTGTGTGATGGTCTTAAGCAGATCGTGCTGGAACGCATGGAATTTCCAGATCCGGTTATTTCTGTTGCTGTTGAGCCAAAGACCAAAGTAGACCAGGAAAAAATGGGTATCGCGCTGAACCGTTTGGCTCAGGAAGATCCAAGTTTCCGGGTTCGCTCAGACGAAGAAAGCGGCCAGACCGTGATTTCCGGAATGGGTGAGCTTCACCTTGATATTCTGGTTGATCGTATGAGACGCGAATTTGGTGTTGAGGCGAATGTTGGCGCGCCGCAAGTGGCTTATCGCGAATCTATCGCGCGGGAAGCTCATATTGATTATACCCACAAGAAACAATCTGGTGGTTCTGGTCAATTTGGCCGTATTAAATTTACCATCACGCCAGGTGAGCGCGGCTCGGGAGTTCTTTTTCATGACGAAATCAAGGGCGGTAATATTCCAAAAGAATATATCCCCGGTGTTGAAAAAGGCATTAGAGACATCGCGGCGACGGGTGCCTTGATCGGCTTTCCGATTATTGATTTTAGCATTCGTCTGACTGACGGGGCTTACCATGATGTTGATAGTTCTGTGATGGCGTTTGAAATCGCTGGCCGGGCCGGTATGCGCGAAGCTGCAAGGCAGGCGGGCATTAAAATTTTAGAACCAATGATGGAAGTCGAAGTTGTGACTCCGGAAGATTATATGGGTGATGTGATTGGTGACATTTCATCTCGTCGTGGTCAGATTTCAGGATCTGAAACGCGCGGACCAAATACCGTAATTTCCGCAAAAGTGCCGCTGGCCAATATGTTTGGTTATGTGAATCAATTGCGGTCTTTCAGTCAGGGGCGGGCGACATACTCTATGCAGTTCGACCATTATGCTGAGGTGCCTCAAAGTGAGGTAGACAAGATTAAAGAACAGTTTGCGTAAGTAAATATTAAATTTGAAACTAACTTTTCTCGTGAGGAAAAAGCGAGACGCTTGAATATAAGTGAGAAGGACTTAAAAAAATGGCTAAAGAGAAGTTTGAACGAAATAAGCCGCATTGTAACGTAGGGACAATCGGGCATGTTGATCATGGCAAGACGACCTTGACGGCAGCGATCACGAAAGTGCTTGCGGAATTTGGTGGTGCAGAGTTTGTTGATTTTGCGAATATTGACAAGGCGCCTGAAGAGCGTGAGCGAGGCATTACGATATCGACGTCCCATGTTGAATATGAGACAGAGAAGCGTCATTATGCCCATGTTGATTGTCCGGGCCATGCGGATTATGTTAAGAATATGATCACGGGTGCGGCGCAGATGGACGGGGCGATATTGGTTGTGAATGCGGCTGATGGCCCGATGCCCCAGACCCGCGAGCATATCCTGCTTGCCCGTCAGGTTGGTGTTCCTGCGCTTGTTGTTTACCTGAACAAGGTTGATCAGGTTGATGATGAAGAGCTTCTTGAGCTTGTTGAGATGGAAATTCGTGAATTACTGTCTGAATATGATTTTCCGGGCGACGATATTCCGATTATCGCAGGTTC
>UOFW01000210.1_pt1 | contig 16481 bp, 13 predicted proteins | sample 1989241 | NCBI WGS metagenome assembly UOFW01 (sample SAMEA4712195, study PRJEB27164) | hydrothermal vent metagenome | biome: marine basaltic hydrothermal vent biome; feature: marine hydrothermal vent; material: mineral | place: Pacific Ocean | collected 2011-06-14/2011-07-23 | depth 1719 m | reverse complement strand
GTAACGGCGCAGTGATGGGGGGCGAAAATAGGTCAGGGTATTTTTTATTTTTACTTTCGTGGGGACTTGTCGATTAAAAGGATAGCCATAATCGGAATCATAGGCGGCAAGCGCCGGGCTGATGGCCTTGATCAGTTCGGCTTGAAAGATTCCGTGGTTCTTTAAGGCTATGGGAATGGTGAGCGCCTGTTTGGTCATAGCATATGACACGAAAGGGGTCAGATACGGCCCGAGCCGTGTGTTGTTGTTATTGTCCCGGCTCGTCCAATAGCGCAAACGGAACGCGGGATAGGCATATTCCACTTGCTGGCGGTTGAGCTTGTCTACCTTTGCCCCCAGCGCTATTTTAAGTTTGCCATGAAGGGCCGCGCGATAATCCTGCTCATTAAATTCATCCTGACAAAAGGCTGTTGTATAGCGCGAATAAAAGCTGTTGATCAGGTCGGTGATCGTAAAATTCCGATCAGGTAAATAAAAGAAATTGCGGAAAATCTCGCCGCCGCCGCCGTTGAAAACCATATGGCCGTGATCGGATCTTTTGCGCCTTGTATCCATATTGGCGCCAAAGTCAAAAATGCCTTCGCCCGGCAAGCCGTCGAGGGCGTAGAAATTATCCTGAATGATTTGGGCATATTCCCTGGGGCTGGGGATGGGGTAATCTGCCTTGTTAATATGATCAAGGGGGAAGCGTTCGCCGTTGGCTATTGCCTGTGCAACGGTGACATCCGGGCTATCGCTTGAGCCATAAACATAAACGCCGGGCGTGCTGCCGCTATCCTTTAACAGGGCGAGCATCAGCCGCGAATCATAACCGCCGGACAGGGCGGTGCGAATTTTGTCGCCGAACATTCTTGAGATAGGCTTCACGGCCTCTCGCAGCATCCGGACAGTTTGCGCGACAAGATCATCAAGGGGAGCGGTATTTTCCCGAAAATCAAAGGTTAAATTTTTATCATGGGCGATGGGGCCATCTTTTGTGAAGTCAAAAATTTTCAAACTATCAAGAGAGGAGACTTCCTTAAATACGGTATCGCATCCGTATGTGGTTTCCTGAAAGGCATATTCATAGAGCGCCTGTTTATTTATGGACAGGCGGCTTGTGGCTGTTGCCGCTGCCAGAAAAGAAGAAGACCAGAGGCCCTTCTGACCATTTTCATATACCCGATTGCCGCCCAAGGGGTCGGTTAACAGATAAAGTCGATTATTCTTGCGCAGGATAACGGTGAAGATGCCGCTGTAATCTTCGGGATTATACGCCTCAATGGTGAAATCCTGTAACAGGGCGCGGAGGGCGTCTTCGCCCATGAGGGATTTATATATGAATGTGCCGGATGAGCCGCAGAAGTCGCCATTCTCTTGCAGGGTAAAATTCTGCGCAGGGGAGATCTGTTTGGGGAAAAACGCCACCATATAACCATCATGCTCAACAGAAACAGGGTTTTCAGATCCTTGTTCAGCCAGGCAGGAAAAGGCATCTGCCACTTGTCGCGGTGATGTTCTGTCTTTGTGGCAAAGGATGAAATCCCCCATATTAATGGCTTCCTTATGATCAAAATACAATATTGTTCGGCTTTCTGGTACGTCACTTATTATCACGAAAATGCCAAAAAAAGAACATGTTACCCATTTGCTGTCTTGAAGTCTTAAGATCACTGTGCTAGGTATCGCCAACAAATAAATATTTAGCCAGTTTATACTGTGTTCTGCAAACGGAAAAAGGTAAAAGTGGCTCCAAGACCAAAACAAATTCGAGGAAGACTAAGTTGTCATCTAAACTGGCTTCAAATATAGTATCTGAAAATCTGACTATTTCCGGACTTGCGGGGCGGTACGCCATGGCACTGTTTGATTTGGGCAAAGAAACAAAATCGCTGGATAAAGTGGCGAAAGATATGGCGACTCTTGCGGCGTTATTGCAGGAAAGCGCAGACCTTAGAGGTCTGACCCTCAACCCAATATTTTCTTCCGAAGAAAAAGGCCGTGCCCTTGGCGCGGTGGTTGCGGCGGCGAAGATTGACAAATTGGTCGCGAATTTTATCGGTGTTGTGGCAAATAATGGCCGGCTTTCACATCTTGAAAATATTATCTCGGAATTCAATAGAATCCTCCGTCACCATAATGGTGAGGTGAGCTCTTCTGTGACCACGGCACATAAGCTGACAAAAGCTCAGCTGGATGCTTTGAAAGCTAAACTTAAATCAATGGTTGGCAGTGACGTCGCTGTGGAAACTGATGTTGACGAGGGCCTCCTTGGGGGCATGATCGTCAAAATCGGCTCTCGCATGATCGATTCGTCTCTGACGACTAAACTAACTAATCTTGAAGAATCAATGAAAGAGGTTGGATAATGGACATCCGTGCAGCGGAAATATCTAAGATCCTGAAAGAGCAAATTGCCAATTTTGGTGAGGAAGCTGAAATTTCAGAAGTCGGTAAAGTTCTGTCGGTTGGCGACGGTATCGCCCGTATATATGGCCTTGATAATGTTCAGGCCGGTGAAATGGTTGAATTTCCCGGTAAGGTAATGGGCATGGCCCTGAACCTTGAATCTGATAATGTCGGGGTGGTGATTTTCGGCTCTGACCGCGAAATTAAAGAGGGTGATACGGTAAAACGTACCGGCAGCATCGTGGATGTGCCTGTTGGCCGGGGCCTCTTGGGCCGTGTTGTTGATGCGCTTGGAAATCCGATTGATGGCAAGGGGCCGCTTACGGATGTGACGCGTACCCGCGTGGAAGTGAAGGCGCCGGGAATTATCCCGCGCAAATCAGTTCATGAGCCGGTACAAACCGGCCTTAAAGCCATTGACAGTCTTGTGCCAATTGGGCGCGGACAGCGCGAATTGATCATTGGGGATCGCCAGACCGGTAAAACAGCGGTGGCGATTGATACATTCTTGAATCAAAAGCTTATTAATGCCGGTGATGATGAAAGCAAAAAGCTTTATTGCATCTATGTCGCCATCGGCCAAAAACGTTCTACGGTTGCTCAGATCGTGAAAACTCTGGAAGAGCGCGGCGCGATGGAATATTCCATCGTTGTGGCCGCCACAGCTTCCGAGCCGGCACCTTTGCAGTTTTTGGCCCCTTATACCGGTACCGCAATGGGCGAGTTTTTCCGCGACGGCGGCATGCATGCCGTCATCGTGCATGATGACCTGTCCAAACAGGCGGTGGCTTATCGTCAGATGTCTCTGCTTCTTCGCCGCCCGCCGGGCCGCGAAGCTTATCCGGGCGATGTGTTTTATCTTCATTCCCGCCTGCTTGAACGGGCGGCGAAAATGAATGATGCCAACGGCAATGGTTCTTTGACGGCTTTGCCGATCATTGAAACGCAGGCCGGTGACGTGTCCGCTTATATTCCGACCAATGTGATTTCCATTACAGATGGTCAGATATTTCTGGAAACAGAATTATTCTATCAGGGCATCCGCCCGGCCATTAACGTGGGCCTCAGTGTGTCCCGGGTGGGTTCAGCGGCGCAGGTCAAGGCCATGAAACAGGTTTCTGGCTCCATTAAATTGGAATTGGCGCAATATCGCGAAATGGCGGCCTTTGCCCAGTTTGGTTCTGATCTTGATGCGTCAACCCAGCAATTGCTGAATCGGGGCGCACGTCTGACTGAATTGCTTAAGCAGGCGCAATATTCTCCGATGTCCGTGGCCGAGCAGGTGGTGTCCATCTTCTCAGGCGTGAATGGTTATCTTGACAAGATTGATGTCTCTGCTGTGGGACGTTTTGAAGAAACGCTGATTGCCGAAATGCATTCTCAGCATAAGGCTGTTTTGGATGCGATCAGCAATGAGGGTAAAGTTTCCGACGAAACCGAAGCCAAGCTGAAGGATATCCTTGGCAAGCTCGTAAAGACCTTTATTTAAGTTGGTTTTGGACCAAGTAACTTAGGAAAAGCTTAGTATGGCTAACCTTAAAGACCTCAGAAACCGGATCACAAGCGTACAATCTACGCAGAAGATCACGAAGGCCATGAAGATGGTTGCGGCCTCAAAGCTGCGGCGCGCGCAGGAAGCTGCCGAGGCGGCGCGGCCCTATGCTGAGCGTATGGAAAGCGTTCTGGCGTCATTGGCGTCTAGTATGGTTGGACAGGTTGGCGGGCCAAAGCTTTTGGCGGGAACCGGTAAGGATCATGTTCATCTTGTTGTTGTCGCAACGTCTGAACGCGGTCTTTGCGGGGGCTTTAATACCAATATCGTTAAAGGCGCACGCCTGAAAATTGCGCAGCTTATTGCCGAAGGAAAAGACGTCAAAATCGTAACCATCGGTAAAAAAGGCGCAGCCTCTATACGCCGCAATTATAGCAGCCGCATGGTGAAGCATTTTGATATGTCTCACGTGAAGCGGTTATCTTATGGTGATGCCGCGCCCATTACAGATTATTTATTGTCGGCTTATGACAACGGTGAATTTGACGTATGTACTTTGTTTTATGCTAAATTCCAGTCTGCATTGACGCAGATTGTCACGGTGCAGCAGATGATTCCGGCGTCCTATAACGAGGATAATGTTGTCGATCTCGGCGGCGGTGCTTATGACTATGAACCGGATGAAACAGAAATATTGGAAGCCTTGTTGCCCCGTAATCTGGGCGTTCAGATTTTCCGGTCTTTACTTGAAAATGCCGCCAGTGAGCAGGGGTCACGCATGACCGCCATGGATAGCGCAACCCGGAATGCCGGTGATATGATTGACGCTCTGAGGACGACGTATAACCGTACCCGTCAGGCGGTAATTACAAATGAATTGATTGAAATTATTTCAGGCGCGGAAGCGCTCTGATGAGGTAATGTTTGGCGTCTTTGTCTGCTAAATTTATAAGATGCCAAATTTATAAGATGATATGAAAACGAGAGTAGAAATAAAATGACAGCAAAGTCTATTGGTCGTGTTAGCCAGATTATCGGTGCCGTAGTTGACGTAAAATTCGACGGCGAATTGCCGGCTATCCTGTCTGCGCTTGAAACCGACAACAATGGCAATCGCCTTGTTCTTGAGGTGGCGCAGCATCTTGGTGAAAATGAAGTTCGTACAATTGCGATGGACTCAACGGATGGTTTGGTCCGGGGTAACGTCGTTACGGATACCGGTGACCAGATCCTTGTGCCTGTTGGGCCGGAAACACTTGGCCGGATCATGAATGTGATTGGGGAGCCAATTGATGAACGCGGGCCGATCGGTGAAAAACAACGTGCGCCTATTCATGCGGATGCGCCGGCCTTTGCGGATCAGTCAACCGAGTCAGAAATTCTGGTGACGGGCATTAAAGTTGTTGATCTGCTCGCCCCCTATTCAAAGGGCGGCAAGATTGGCCTGTTCGGCGGCGCGGGTGTTGGTAAAACGGTTTTGATTATGGAATTGATCAATAACATCGCCAAAGGCCACGGAGGCTACTCTGTGTTTGCCGGTGTTGGGGAACGTACCCGTGAGGGCAACGACCTTTATCATGAAATGGTCGATTCAAATGTTATTGACCTTGACGGCGATAAATCAAAAGTGGCTCTGGTTTACGGTCAGATGAATGAGCCTCCCGGGGCGCGCGCACGTGTGGCCCTTACCGGACTTACCGTTGCGGAATATTTCCGCGACCAGGAAGGCCAGGACGTGTTGTTCTTTGTGGATAACATCTTCCGCTTCACCCAGGCCGGTGCTGAGGTTTCTGCTCTCTTGGGCCGTATTCCTTCTGCTGTGGGCTATCAGCCAACATTGGCAACGGACATGGGGACGCTGCAGGAACGTATTACCTCAACCAATAAAGGCTCGATCACATCTGTGCAGGCTATTTACGTGCCGGCCGATGACTTGACCGATCCCGCCCCTGCGGCCTCTTTTGCCCATTTGGATGCGACGACGGTTCTTAACCGGGCTATTTCTGAAAAAGGTATTTATCCTGCGGTTGACCCGCTTGATTCAACATCACGTATTCTGACGGCTGATGTTGTGGGGGAAGAACATTATAATGTGGCCCGCCAAGTACAGGAAATTTTACAGAAATATAAATCATTGCAGGACATCATTGCCATTCTGGGTATGGATGAACTGTCCGAAGACGATAAAATCGTTGTGGGCCGCGCCCGTAAGATTGAACGCTTCATGTCACAGCCTTTCCATGTGGCCGAAGTTTTCACCAATATGCCGGGTAAATTTGTTCAACTGGAAGATACGGTCAAAAGCTTCAAGGAAATTCTTGAAGGTAAGTATGATGACCTGCCCGAAGCGGCATTCCTCATGGTTGGCGGCATTGAAGATGTTGTGGCCAAAGCCCAGAAAATGGCAGCTGACGCAGCTTAAATTTAGCTAAAGGTACCCTAATGGCAGATAAATTACATTTCGAACTCGTTTCACCGGAAAGACTTCTTATGTCCACAGATGTGGATATGGTCGTTGTGCCGGGCGTAGAAGGCGATTTTGGTGTGTTGATTAATCATGCGCCGGTCGTATCGACTTTGCGCACGGGTGTTTTGGAAGTTCATAATGGGGATGCGCCAGAATTGCTTTTGGTGCGCGGCGGCTTTGCAGAGGTCAATCCAGAGGGACTTACGGTTCTGGCCGAAGAAGCCATGCTACTGTCCGATGTTGACCGGGCCGCCCTCGAAGCCGAACTTAAAAATGCCAACGAAGATGTGGCCGATGCCAAGGATGACGCTCAATTATCCGAGGCCAACAAAACCCGTGACCGCCTCATCGAAATCCTAGGCGTCCTTGATCTGGTTGCTTAGGCCAGAAATATACAATTTCTTCAAAATCCCGTAAATTAATTTTCACGGGGTTTTTTGTTGTAAAAATTTATGGAATCGTTCTGGGTCAGTAATTGTTGCGGAGGAGGGGTGAAGGCCTATGGAAAAAAACATTTCTATATAGGCTATTCCGATATAATAACAATATTCTGCTACGGGTTGAAATGTAACCTTGATGTCTGAAATGGTTGTTTCTTGATGATGTGTTTTTGTTAAAACAACCGTTAATTTAAGATCATTTTTTTTAGAGGCTGTAATGAGTGGTTTAATGCCTGCTATATTATTTGCAGTTCTGTCTGACCATTTTATTTCAATGAGCATCTGTGGTTTCTGTGTGGAAGGATCAATTGAAACGAGGTCTATCTCACCTTTTCCGCCCTTCCACCGCGCATAAAAATTATTTGATATTGCACTGCTGTGCATATGTTGGCAGAATACGGCCGTTTCCACTAACTTTCCAAAAACATCCACATCTGGATCAACGGGACCAAATAGGGCGGTCCGTATGGAAGGGTTGGTTAAATAGATCTTAAATTGTGTTGTTCTCTTAAATTGTCGCAGGGTATCATCGACACGTTTGATGATTTTAATGAGAAAGGCCGCTTCAAGAAATTCTAGATATTTTTTGATTGTATTCTTGGCTACGCCAGAGCTTTTTGACAGATTTTCATAGCTGAATTCTTCACCACTATTATAGGCTATTGTGGCAAAAAAACGGTTTAACTCTTGCGGGTCGGCAATACCAAAGAGCGCGGGCAGATCACGTAATAATACTTTATCAAGGACATCCTGACCGATGAAACGTTGATAATTATTCTTGATTGAATCAGAAAATACGGCTTCGGGAAAGCCGCCGTAATTTATGTAATCGACGAATTTCTCATTTAATTTCCCTATATTCTGTGACGGATTATCAGGTTTATTTAAAGTAGGCGCGAAATTCTTAAAATTACAATATTCAAAAAAACTTAAAGGGGGTAATAGAAAGTCCATGAACCTTCCGGCTCCAGATTCGTTGCTTTTTAACTTAAGGGCCGCCGCCGCAGAGCCTGAAACGCAGAATTGGACATTGGGAAAGCTGTCGACTAATGTTTTTAAATGAATTTCCCATTTTGGAAAATATTGTATTTCATCATAAAAAATGAAGGCAGCGTCATCTGTCCTTAAATTTTGCTCTTCCAGAAAGTAAGTGAATAATTTTTCTAAAGAAATATTACTATAGAGCGGATTATCAAGAGATAGATATAGGATATTCTTGGCATCATTCTTCTTGTTTGTTATCAGGCCTTCTATGATCTGCTTTAAAAGGACTGTTTTCCCCACACGCCGTGGCCCCATAAGAACAATGGCTCTATTAATATCCTTTTCTGTTAGTAAAGATAATAAGCCCTCAAAATATGCACGTTTATGTTCGAAGCCTGTTGTGTAGGTTTCCCTTGTATTCCACCATGGATTATCTAAGTAGAATCTTTTTTTTACTTCTATTTCAGTGACTTGACGCATATTTTCCTCTTAGTGTCAAAGGTTTGATCTTAAGGGAGTATAGTATGGGGGTAGACTAAAGTCAACGTCTTGATCTTAATGAAGTAAATAAGGATAACATATTGAAATATTTAACTTTTAAATATGCCCTTAATTTTTAATTAGATGAAAAGAAGCATATGGTCAAATATAGTTGAAAAAATTTATTAAATGGTCAAAGTAGGGGTAGTATTCTTTATTAGGAGGTCTGAATGAATCACCCAAGCTCTAAGTTTATCAGCAGCATATTTTTATATATTGCCCTCTCTCTTCCCGCTCACGCGGCTGACATAACGCTTGATTATATTGGGCAGCAGGTAGTTCCGCATGACTGGGCTTATAAGGATACGGTGGTTGGGGGGCTGTCGTCGCTTGATTATATTGCCGAAACGGGCCGTTATGTGGCGATTAGTGATGATCGGTCGGAAAATAATCCCGCGCGTTTCTATGAGTTAAAACTTGATTTTGAGGCATCTGGCTTTAAGGCCTGGCATTTAAGCGATATGCATTTTATGAAACAACCTGACGGCAGTATGTTTCCAAAACCTGAATTTTTTAGCGGGAAGTCATCCGTGGATCCAGAGGCCCTGCGCCTGTCGCCGACGCGAAATAGTTATTTCTGGGCCAGCGAAGGCCATGCCAAGAAAGGCGTAAATCCCTTCATTCGGGAAATGACGCTTAGCGGCGATTATATTCGTGATTTTGCGGTGCCGCAAAAATATATGGTGGCAGAGGAAAAAGGCATCCGCAATAATCTGGCCTTCGAAGCCATGACCATAACGGGGGATCAGGAATCGATTGTGGTCAGCACAGAGGGGCCATTGTTGCAGGACGGGGCAGAGGCAACTGTCAATCACGGCGCCCCGTTGCGGTTGTTGCAACTGGATATTGCCAGCGGCCAGCCGCGTCATGAATATGTCTATGAGGTCAGCCCGGTTCATAAAGAAACCCTGCCCATTGGTAATTTTTCTGTCTCGGGCGTGGTGGATATTCTGGCGCTTTCGGCGGATAAATATATCGTGGTGGAAAGATCCTTTTCTTTCGGGGCCGGTTTATCAGTAAAGCTTTTTCTGGCTGATCTGTCCGGTGCCACAGATGTTTTAAATTTTGATAGCCTGAAAGAAAGTTCTTATCAGCCGGCGCAAAAAATACTTCTGGCCGATATTGAAAAATTTGGCATTGAGGTCGATAATATAGAAGGCATCAGCTTTGGCAAGACCCTGAAAGATGGCCGCCGGAGCCTGATCCTGATTTCTGATAATAATTTCCGGTCGGCGCAGGTGACGCAAATTCTGGTTTTTGCTGTCAATGGTTTGCCTGCTCGCTAAATTCAGGACAGCCGCAATGGCGGTAGAAGGTAGAGGTCAAGGAACAGAATGTTGCGAGCGGCAATGACAATAGGGGCGCAAATACCAGAATGAATATATAAATCATATCTGGATCCATATCTGGATTTTGGGCGGTTCCTGCCAACAGATCAAGGTTAAAATAATATTTTGCGGCCCATAAAAGGACGCTGTAAATGGCCAATATAGGCAGGCCGGTCAGGAGCGTAGTGATCAGCATGCGAAAGGTGTTTTTGCGGGTCATGCGCCATGATGTGGTAAAACGTAAAGACTTGCCAATAGTTAGAGATGAAAAGGCCAAACTGAACCTTAAGGAAAAGATCAACAGGAAAATCACCATGGCGAGCAAGCCAGAAGCATAAAGCGCATATTCCATATCGCCCATCTTTGTGATGGTTCCCATCATTTCCTCTGATCCACTAAATATCCTGAGATATAATACGCCCCAGGTTATGGCCGCGCCAGCCACCAGAACCAAACCAAAAAATATCAGGGAATGATTGATCAATTTTAAACTGCGGGTGATGAGCGGCCAGACTTTTCTGCGGATAAGATGCTCAGGGCCCAGCAGGTAAAGCCGCTGCCAAAGGATCGTCATCGGCACAGCCCATAAGAGTGTTGTGCCAACCAGCATAGCGAAGGACAGGTTGAAACCATCTGGCATGCCTTGCGCGGAAGGGGACGCCGTAGACACGGGATCTAAAAGCCCTGATAATCCAGCTAAACAGAAGGGTAAAACCGCAAGAATGGAAATGACGACATGCTGAAATTTATAGTGCCATAAGCCTCTGTAAGTTTGCTTGATGGAGGATGAAATACACAGGCTGGTACATTCTATGATCATAAGCTATTGGGTTTCCGGGAGCTGAAAGAGGCGACAATCTGCTCATACAGGGGGCGTTTAAACGCAACAATTGATTGGGCAACCTTGTTCATTTCCAGCCATTTCCATTCTGAAAATTCTGGATTTTCCGTATTTATATTAATGTCACTATCTTGCCCCTGAAAACGCATAAGGTACCATTTCATTTTTTGTCCCCGGTACTTACCCCCCCAGAGCGTACCAATAAGATGTTGGGGCAAATCATAATGCAGCCAGCCGTCATATTCTTGTAATATGGCCGCATTTCGGGTGCCGATTTCTTCTTCCATTTCACGGAAAAGGGCATCCAATGGACTTTCGCCCTCATCAATACCGCCTTGCGGCATTTGCCATGCAAGGGCCATTGTATCGATGCGTTTGGCGACAAAAACTTTTCCCTCTGGGTTAAGCATCATAAAGCCAACGCAAGGGCGGTAAGGAAGGTCGGCGGAATTATTCATCATATGCGTTTGATACCAATTTAATTTGGATCCATTATAAACCGCTTTTCAATGGGGATCAAAAAAACTTTACTTGACTTGGGAACATATACAGAACATCATCTCGTTTTTATAAAATCAGGCAAGAAAAGGGAATATATATGGTTTCGTTATATAAATTTGGGGCCTTAAAGAAAGTAAGTGACCCGAGCGGTTTTTGTGTCAAGGTCGAAGCCTATTTAAAAATGGCAGAGCTGCCCTATGAAACCCGTAGCGGCATTCAATATCTGCGCCGCTCCCCAAAAGGGAAACTTCCCTTTATCAAAGATGATGGCGAGACCATTGCGGATTCGTCTTTTATTTTGGAATATCTGGAAAAAAATCATAACAATATTCTTGATGGTCATTTAAATGATGAGCAAAAGGCAATTTCTCATGCTTTTGTTAAAATGATGGATGAAAACCTCTATTGGACAGTCGTTTATTCCCGTTGGGCTCTTGATCATAATTGGGTGATTATGAAAGATATGTTCTTTGGGTCTTTGCCATTTGTTTTAAAACCCATCGTTCCGGGGATTGCGCGAAAAGGCGTACTCAAGGGTCTTAAGGGCCATGGTATTGGCCGTCATTCCGAGGCTGAAATCACCGAAATATGCGCGCATGATTTGCAGGCTTTATCTGATTTTCTGGGGGCCAAAGAATTTTTCTTTGGCGATAAGCCGAGCTGTCTGGATGCGGCCGCATTTGGTCATTTAGCGCAAATGATTTTGGTTGATGATTTCACCGGGCCAGTCTTTGACAAGGCCAAGGGTTATAAAAATCTTGTGGATTATACCAACCGGATTTCCAAAAAATATTTCCCAGAATTTAATTGATTCATTCCCCACTCATGACGTGAGGCTGAAAGGGGTACGCGAGACAGGAGGAGCGCAGCGACGACTTAGCGACCAAGCGGGAGCGCAGCCTTTAGCGGCGCTTGAGCGTAATCCAAGAAACAGGAGCATAGCGACTTAGCGACCAAGCGGGAGCGCAGCCTTTAGCGGCGCTTGAGCGTAATCTAAAAAACACGAGCGCAGCCCCCGCGACGACCTAGCGAATAGGCTGGCGGTTGGCGATTGCTGTTATGGGCACAAGCTGAATGCCGCGCTGGTCTAATTCTTGTGCCCATTTTTTTATCTCTTGAATAGATAAGGGAAATGCGCGTGCGACACCAACTGCGGTGCCATAGGTGCGGGCGGTATTTTCCAAGGCGGTGAGTTTTTTGGTAATTTCTGCGGTGCTGACGATATTATCGATATAGAGATTATTAAAGGCGCGGGGCATAGCAATGCGCCGCGCCAATTTAGCCGCCGTGCTGAACCGCGTTGATTTTGAATCTAGCAGCATCAGGCCCCGTGCGTTCAGGTCATCCAGAATGGGCATGACATCCTCTTCAGATGCAGTGAATCTTGATCCCATTTCATTGATCACGCCCACATAACCTGTGACCTGTGACAGCAGCCAGTCCAGTTTTTTCAGATTGTCTCTTGGGGATGTGCCGGTCATTAATGTATGGGGGCCGGGGTCATTTTCCGGATAGTTAAGCGGTTCAGTGGGGATCATTAAAAACCCCTCATGGCCATATTTTCGCGCAATATTCATCCAATGCTGCAACCGCCGTCCATAAGGGGAGAAGCCCAAGTCTATCTGGCCGGGCAGATGCTTGATGGCAAGTTCAGTCGTCTTGCTGTTAAGGCCAATGCCTGTGACAATGATCGCGACTTTTGGCCGATCATCCAAATCTTTCGCGGGCCGGGCATATTCCTTCCAGGCCACCATGGAATCCGGCCCCAATACCGGAAGAAGCCCATTGGCGCCGGCTAAAAACAGGCCATCAATGGGGGCCTTGGCCAGACTTATGCCCTTATGGGGGATGTCCTCAATTTCTTCTGGTTCTGTTGGCGCATGAGGCTCATCATGTGAGGGGGTATTGGATGATATGGCAATGTCTGCATCATGGGCAGCGGGGCTGGCTTGATCCGAATTATTGTCAACGGGCGCAACGTCTTCAGATAAGGATAGCCACGTGAAGCCCACCACAAGCATAACAATCACAAATGCCCAGGCCGCGACCAAAGGCCTTACGGTTCTGCTGCGTGTTATGCTTGTTAATTCTGGTGCGTCAACCATTTTCGCTTTGCCTTTAGAAGGCTTTTCCTCTTCTCGAATGTTTCGACTTATACTTAGCTGTTTTTTACTGTTATTCTACATTCCGCGCAATGGCCATGCCATGTAAAAGATTAATGGCATAATTCAATTGATAGTCGTCTTGCGCCGTTGTTAAAGTCGGGGCTTTATCCACTTTTTTATCCCCGGTTTTTTTGTCATTGTTTTTTTTGTCTGTGGCTTTATCCTCGGATGTTTCATCACTTTTGGCGTCTTTATCTTTATCATCCGTTTTATCGTTGGGGTTTTCCAGATGACCGCGCAGATCATTCTCAGAACGACGGCGTGTTTCGACTTTTTTGGAATTATCGAAGCGAATTTGTTCAACCAGTACGTCTGGCATGATGCCTTCGCCCTGAATGGAATTGCCGGAAGGGGTGAAATAATAGGCCGTGGTTAATCGCATGGCCCCATTTGCGCCAAGGGGAATGACCGTCTGTACGGATGCCTTGCCAAAAGATTGAGTTCCAACCACAACAGCCCGCCGATGATCCTGAAGCGCCCCGGCAACGATTTCAGATGCGGAGGCAGAACCACCATTGATTAACACGATGAGTGGCTTGCCATCAATGGCATCGCCTTTACGGGCGGGGTAACGTTGAATATGTTCATCATTTCTTGTACGGGTTGAGACAACTTCACCCCGTTCGAGAAAGACGCTGGATACGGCAATGGATTGGGTTAACAAGCCGCCGGGATTATTCCTCATGTCAAGGATAATACCTTTAAGGTTGTCGCCAAGCTCTTGCTTGATGATATCCAGCACTTCTATCAGGCCAGATTCAGTTTTCTCGGTAAAAGAAGAAATTCGGACATAACCAACCTCTCCTTCAAGCCTATGGCGGACAGATTTGATGGAAATAGTAGCACGGGTCAAGGTGATTTCCAGCGGTGCTGTTTCGCCTTCACGTACCACGGTTATGATAATATCTGTGCCTATTTCGCCCTTCATTTTAGTGACGGCTTCGGTGAGCGTAAGTCCCATAACCTGTTTACCGTCAAGCTTGGTGATATAGTCTCCGGCCTGTATGCCTGCGCGCGAGGCCGGGGTATCATCGATGGGGGAGACCACACGAACAACGCCCTTGTCCAGCGTGACTTCCATGCCAAGGCCACCATATTCGCCCTTGGTCTGAGCCTGCATGTCATCAAAGTTCTTCTGAGTGAGGTAACTGGAATGAGGGTCAAGGGAGATCAGCATGCCATTGATCGCGGCCTCGATCAGTTCCTCATCGGTGACTTCGCGAACATATTGCGCGCGGATTTTTTCAAAAACATCACCAAATAAATTAAGCTGTTTATAGGTGTCCGAGCTTTTGCTTTGTGATGTTGTGGCATTGACAAGTGTCACGCTGACAATGGCAATGGACACAAGCAGGGTTGCAATATATTTTTTCATTTTAAAGTACCTTTCTATCACTTGCCACAATCCAGGGCAGCGGATTAATGGGTTTCCCCCTCCGTCTTAGTTCGACATATAAGCTTTGTCCAGCGCGCATATGTTTATCACGCATTTGTTCAGCGCCGCTTGCCGCCATCTGTCCAACAGGTTCGCCCTTAAGTACCCACTGACCGACTTCCGCATCAAGGCGGGTTATGCCGGCTAACAGCGTATGATACTCTGGCCCGTGGGAGATAATCAACAATTGGCCGTAAGATCTGAATTTTCCCGCAAAAACAATGCGGCCCTCATGGGGGGAAATCACGGTCGCTTGCGGGCGGGTGTATATGGTAATGCCTTCTGATGATTGGCCTTCCGGTGTTTTCGCGCCAAATGTCCGGCGAATGGAACCACGGGCGGGTAGGGGCATATATCCTTTGGCGGCCCGAAAGTTTGCCCGAGAGTTGGTAAAGCCTTTGGGCCGCGAATCAATTTTTAATCTGGCGGTTTTTGTATCCGTTTTCTTTTGGGGTTTCTGCGCTAATCTCTTTGCCGCAGCAATGGCGGCCTTTTCGCGTATGACAGCCTCTTGTTCAATTTTTGCAATCAATTCCTGCAAGGTTTTTGCTTTGGCGGCGAATTGGTTCAATTTCTGACGTTCTTGTTTGGTTGCCAGCCGCAGTTCTTTTTGTTTTGATCGCCGCTTCATCAGCAGTTCATTCATGTCAATCTGTTCGGTCGTTAAGGCCGCAAGGAGCCCGGTCAATTCTTCTCTTTCTAAAGTGATTTCTTCCCGAACCACCAGAATTTCTGACATATCCTGCTGTATGATTTTCGCCCGCTTCTGTAACTCCGGCTGAAGGGTTTTGAGCAGGCTGGCACTGCGCAGGCTATTGACAGCTTTATCTGAGCGGTAGGCAACCAGTTCAATAGGCTGCTGGCTAAGCCGTTGCATGGCGGCCAGAGTTTTGGCCATTTGAACATGCCGGGATTTCAGGCGTGCGGCAAGATTTCTTTCCTGTCTATTCAAGAGATCCAGATGATCTTCTTTGTCATTGATATGGCTCTCGGCCTGTTGGAGATTACCCGCCGCCTGAACCAGATTCAGGCGCAGGCTGGTAATCTCCTGATCCATGGCGTTGGCTTCTCTCTCATATGCCCGGGCGCGTTTATCCGCCGCCGTAATCTTATGGCGCACGTCTTTTAGCGTTTTGTCGTTTGGCACCCCATCAGAAGCCGCCGCATCCGTATGTGCCCCTGTGACGAGGCAAAGACAGACCATGAGCATCACGGCATGCTTTGTGGGCAAGAAAGATTTACGCAGCGCCTGGCCCTCCCGTCGTGATTGTCGTCTGTTCAGTTTTTGTTTGATGAGGTGCCAGCTTCAACAGGGAATGCCCGGTCATGCTGGGGGGCTGCTTAAGTCCCATCAGGTTCAGGATCGTCGGGGCAACGTCCGCCAAACAACCATTGTCCAGATCAAAGGCTTCCCCCTCGTTCAACAGGCCAGCTGCCGCATCACCATTGACAAGGATGATGGGGACAAGATTGGTGGTATGGGCCGTATGGGGCTGGCCGCTTTTCTGATCCGTCATCAATTCTATATTCCCGTGGTCGGCGGTCACAAGCATGGTGCCCCCAACGGCCAAAAGCGCATCCTGCAATCGCCCCAGACTCTTGTCCACGGTTTCAACAGCGATTTTAGCGGCTGACATAATGCCTGTATGGCCGACCATATCCGGATTGGCGAAATTCACGATGATCAGATCATATTTCTCGGATGCGATGGCTTCCACAAGCTTATCGGTGACTTCGGGCGCGGACATTTCAGGTTTTAAATCATAGGTGGCCACATCGGGGGACGGGATCAAAATCCTGTCTTCGCCGGGGTAAGTATTCTCCTTGCCGCCATTGAAGAAAAAAGTGATATGGGCGTATTTTTCCGTTTCGGAAATGCGCAATTGGGTCAGGCCATTTC